>Ga0182741_1000200_pt1 | contig 93618 bp, 75 predicted proteins | sample eDN5th37CBELigOP_FD_128874 | JGI IMG/M metagenome (GOLD analysis project Ga0182741, IMG submission 128874) | Enriched Organic Plus compost microbial communities from Emeryville, California, USA - eDNA 5th pass 37_C BE-Lig OP (version 2) (version 2) ...
CCGGCCTCCGCTTCCTTAAGCACCCCGATGATTTGTTCTTCTGTGAATCGTCGCCTCTTCATTCGTCTGCTCCCGATGAGCAGACTCTACTTCATTCCGGGACTAATCTGGGGGAGCAGACCAATGGTACTGCGATTGCTTCGAGGTCATGGGCTAGTGCCGCCCAACAGCGCGATGCAGACGGACAAAGTCAAGCTGTCACGCCTTTTGCTGGCGCAAAGCCGCGCCAGCTTGCCTGTGCCGCTGATCGCGAGCGTTCGGCGACAATCCTGACGACTCGACGTAGCCCTTACGCTCGTCGTTGGATGCCGGGAGTGAAGGTACATGTTCTTCCCACGGGATGACCCGAAGACGCGGCGACAGAAGGATTTCGAAGCGCAGTGCCGTCAGGCGATGTTGGAGGTAATGAGTCGCAATGCCGCCAACCGGCCAACCGCATGGCCGTACGAGACGATCCGCACCTTGAACGGCGATATCGTACGGCGTTTACGTTCGTCCCTCTTCTGTTGGGCGGCGTTGGTTGCGTTCGTTACGGGTATGACGCTCCTTCCTCGCGATGTGGCTGACGGCGGCATTTTCATTCTCACGTTGGGACCGTGTCTGCTCCTATACCCCCTGATTAGATTCCTTTTCGGCGGAAAGGATGGCGTCGTGCCTGCGGTCACAGCGGTCATTGTCGAAGAAGTTCTGAAGCACCAGATTCTGAAGGGGCTGGAGAAGCCACGAAGAAGGAGGCGCCGATGACTGCGAAGGAACTACACAAGTCGCCGAACAAGCAGTTGGAGCGGACGTCGATACGTCATCGCGTGCGCGCCGCAGGCGCGGCACTCCATTATGCGCCTGCGACGCCCTGGACCGCGCAGCGCGCCGCCGCTCAACTGCGGCGTTCGGCGATATCTCTCGGCGCCCCTCGCAACCGGCCAGTCGAGGCAGTAGACGCGTGATCGCGCGAATGAGAGATTTGTCGAGGACTTCGGCCGTGGTTGGGGCGTCATAATATCGCCGTCAATACCTGCTAGAGACGGGAGCGGCCGCAGCAAATGACCATACTGGAAGAGCTACGAGAAGGAATGATTTTTCGACGGAAGCTCCAAGAAGCCGCGTACGAGCAAGCGCTACGGGAGTTTCGTGCTGGTCAGATTCGAGAAGGGATCATGGCGCAGGCGCTTGTCCGCTGTAATGGCGACGAGAACGCGGCAAGGAGCAAGTACATATCAATGGCCGCTGCCGCCATTCTAGACGACTACAAGCTCGCTCAGAACACGCAGGACCGAGGACAGGGTATCGATGTGACTGGGGGGCTTTGCAGCCTGATTTTTCCAGGCCTCGGCCAACTGTTTCAACGCAGACTGCTTATGGCAGTATTTCAGTTCGTTCTTGCCGTCATTCTTTGGACGGTGTTCTTAGGTTGGGCAGTTCATATTTGGTCCGCAGTTAACGCAATGGATCGCGGTGAGCGTGCATAGAGTAGTGGCCTTTTTCATGTGCAAAATGTGCTCGGGTGAGTAGCTGCAGAGAGACATCAATAGACGCTGTTGGTGTTGCGGCAGATACGCCGAACAAGTCGTTGCAGCGGACCGCGTTCACCTTCGGCGTGGGCGTGCCAGGGGCACCGCTGAGATCGTTGATAAAGTGCCCGCTGTTCCGCTTACCGCGCCGCCGGTGAACTTGGGCGTTAGCCGCTCGATTGCTGCCATGGCGCAACTGCTCAACAAGTACGGCTATGTGGATACCCGCGGTCGTAAGATCGGGTACTGCAACATCTGCGATTCCTACGGCCCACTGACAGAGGACCACGTACCTCCGAAGGGAACATTGAAGGTTCCCCAAGTCGATCTGCTTCACATCGTCGAGCTGCTCGGCGCTGAAAGACCGGTCGGACGGAAGCGGAGGGCGCGCCGGATGCAGAGTGGCGTGCACTTTAGGAGTCTGTGCGGCACATGCAACAGCGACCTCCTCGGATCGAACTATGATCCAACGCTCATCGAGTTCAGTAATGCCGTTGGCGCGTTGTTGCGCGGTGCTGTTGCTGTGCCCGAGGTTGTGTTCGTGGAAATCACTCCCGGCCTCGTTGTGCGGTCGATTCTTGGCCATTTGCTCGCCGTAGGTCTCGAACGGCGAGAGAGGACTTCGGCACTTAAAGGCGCTATCGACTTCTTCTTGGATCCGGCCTTGCCGCTGCCTAACGGTATTGATGTTCACTACTGGGTCTATCCATACCGACGACAGGTTGCGATTCGAGATGCCGCACTGATAACCAGCTTCTTCAAGACGCCTCCGTTATGCTTCTGGTGCCTGAAGTACTTTCCGCTTGCGTTCATGGTGGCGTGGGATGAGAAAGCTCGTCGCATTCGGCTACCCAACTTGAGGGACTATATGTTGAACTCGGGTACACACCGGGCGCGAGTACCGGTTCATCTGCGCGATCTCCCGCCGCAGACGTGGCCGGAGGCGCCAAGCAACGATGGAGCGGTCTTCTACGGCGATGGCGCAGTCGGCGCGCTCCCATCGGACGGCTAGCAATCAGATGCAGCGGACATGTCAAAAGCGTCACGCCCCTTGCGGAGCCAAGGGCCGCGCTCCTTTTGCCACGCCGCTGATCTGAGCGTTAGGTGCGCAGTCGACCTCTCCAGTAGCCAGGTCGACGGGAGTGGTGGGCGACGGCGACGACGAGGATTTCGTCCCCAGATGGTCGAACGACGATATCGTATGGGAAGCGTCGGAGTATCAGACGTTTTGCGCCGTACAGCCCGGCGGCTCCGGGCATATTTACAAGAGGTACGAGGCCTTCTTCGAGCAGATCCAGAGCCGCATTGACAGCTTCGGCAAACTCGGCGCCGAGACCAGGACGCTCCCGGTCATACCAGTCGGCTGCCTCCACGGCTTCTTCGGCCGCTTCCTCGAGGATTCGTACTCGAGGCACTATCGTCGCTCAAGCCGCTCCCGGAACCGACGCTGCAACTCCTCGCGATCGATGAGCTTTGCGGTTCCTGAATCAATGGCATTGAGGCGCCTGACGAGCTCCTTATCCCATTCTTCGACCGCATCGGAGTCAGCAGGCTGATCGAGGCTACGCACTAAAGCATATGCGAGTTCTGCGCGTTCTCGCTCGGGTAGAGTGAGGGCTTCAGAGTGAAGCCTTTTGAGAGTATCGGCGTCCATGGGGAAACATACGACATAGAAATAGGTTCAGTGTAATGCTGAGCGGAGCACCTAACAACCGGTTGGAGCGGACCGCTTCAGCGCTGGCGCGTGCGCGGCGCAAGCGCGCTGCTAGATTGTGCACGCTCGCGCTGCGCAGGAAAACGTCGGCGTGCGGCCGCTCAACCGGAGCGTTATGCCGCCGCTTTCAGCGGCCGCGTTCTCTTCGACCTGTGACGGTCTTCCTATCCCGCTGACCCAGGGGATCTGTGAATGAGCGCGCTCGTGTGGCAAGCCCTGATTGCAGGAAGCATTGTCAGCGCCTTCGTGCTGGGACGCGCGTTGCTCCCTCTGCGAAGGGCGATACAACTCGGCACGGCAACAGCAGGATTCTCGATGTTTTGGACCTTAGGATTATCGTCCTGGTTTGTCGGCTATGCGATAAGCGGCGGCCTGCAGAACTTCCAATTCGCCTTGATCGTAGCCGTTACCTTGATGGCGTTGGGCGCCGTGTTGATCTACGCCCATAACGCGCAACAGCGCGAAGTCTTGGAGAGTGGCGTTGACGAAGAGCCGGCGGAGCGCATGTCCACCCCCGAAGCGATCGCCTGCCGCGGGACGCTCAACCCGCGTCCGTGCTGCTTTTCCTGACTGTGACGATTCGAGTCGTATGGCCGAACCAGCCAGCGACCGTGGACTTATTGCGGCGGCTAATGGGTATTTTCAGGCCGTTGGATAGCAGGCAGTACCATTGATTGCCCTGCTTGACGATCTTCACGATCGCACGCTTCGCCACCCAGTGGGATCGATGGATGCGGAAGCCGGCGTCCCCCATGGCATCCGCGGCCTGCTGCAGAGAACCGAGAATCATGCAGTGCCCAAGGTCCGTGTAGACGTGCAGATAGTGAAGGTCGGAAGAAATCGCAAGGACGTTCGTCCCCAGTGATTCGGGCAATCGGCTCAAGAACTCCGCCCGGGCGGATTCGGCGTAGCGGCCCGCTTCCGCCTTGTCGAGCTCGACCGTCTCGGCAGAGCCTGGGGCGTTTACGTCTTGCGCATCGGCGAGTCGTCGCCGATGCGCGAGAAACGGCAGATTGATGATCATCCAGGAGACCAACGTCGCCGGTGCCAGCTGGAGGAACTCGACCGCAAGGGCTTGCCACCCACCGCGGGCGGCGAACACAGCCAGCCACTCGTCCTCGTCTTCGATAGGGCGGAGCGTTAGCGGCAGCACCTGTTCCACCAGGTAGCTCAGCGGCGTGACGAGTAATGCGCCGCCGGTCCCGGCAACGAGCAATACGAGCCACGCCGGCAAGGAATTCATCATGTGCGGCATCACGAGCCAGCTTGCGGCGTAGAGGGCTGCGAGTCCGAGTCCGACGTGAATCACCCAGAAGACCGTTCTTGCCGCTACGCCCAAACCCCGGCTAGCCTCGGGCTCGATCACCACGAACATCACGACGAGGAGGGCGCTGACGACCGCGATGGAACGCCCGAGCGCCCAGGCTCCGAAAACGGTCCCGTTGCTGACCACGGCGTTGCGATTCATAGGGAGCATCCAGGAAGCTACCACGAGTACTCGAAGGTGAGCCCCAACAGTGGCAAAGTTTCCTCGTCTTCCTTTATCGACTGCCCGGTCAGCACGTCGAACTCGTCGGGCAAGCCGGCCGGTCCGCCGTTCAAGTTCAGAACGTCCAGGAAGAAGACCAGGTCCAGTCGGCCTATCGGGCGCCGGTAGTCGACCCGAAAATCCAGCGCGTTGAACGCCCTGCTGCGGCCGACGTTCGTCTCTATGATCTCCTTCGAGAATCGCACGGGCAGCGCGGGCGCGAGAACATCCGCATGCGTGATGAACCGTTCTCCGGGGTGTCCCGATCCGTATCTCCAGCGTGCCGCGATCTGCCAGCGCTCGTTGAGCTCCCAGCGGCCGCCGAGAGCGACGAAATGAACGCGATTGAAATCCCAGTTGTACTCGCCTCGACCGTCGTTGTCGTCGACGCGATACCGGTTCCAGGAATAGACGAAATCGGCAGAAAAACCGTTGTCGAATGCGCGCGTGAGCACGACGTCGACGCCGCGGTTGCTGCCTTTGCCGTCGTTCGTGATCTCGCCGGTTACGCGGCTGCCTTCCACGAGGCGGCGGTCGATGCGCTGGGAGTAGGCGTCCACCAGCAGATTCAGATTCTCGCCGATTCGAAAATCCACTCCTGCGCCGACGTGCGTGAGCTTCTCGTTCTTCAGGCCGAAGTTGGCCGGATCGAGCGCGCGGGCGAGATTCCTCGGCGATTCGTAGAACACGCCGGTCGTCGCGGAGAAGCGTAGCGACGGCGAAAACTCGTAGTTGAACGCGATCCGCGGCGACCAGAGACTCTCGTCGCTGAACCCGTCGTAGTCGTAACGCATGCCCGTTCGAAGACGGGCTCGTTCCCAGTCGAACACCTGTTCTCCGTACAAAGCATAGTTCGTCTCGCTCTGGCGGTACACCGAATCGATCTCGATCGGTTGCAGTACTATGTAGTTCTCGCCAGGCGGGCGAGGGTCGTCCGATTCGTAGATGAAGCGAATCCAGTCTTCGCGCAACGTGGTCGAGTAATCGAGATCGATGTTCACGACGTGCAGGCCAGCGGAGAAGCGGCCCAGAGCGTTTCCGACGGTGATGTCGCTACGCCAGCCGAATTCCGTATCCTTTTCGGTCACCGTCAACAGACGTTCCCGCACCGGTATCTGGTCGGCCGGGGTCCCGTCCGGCACCAGGTCGTGGTTCGCTTCGCCCTCCGAGGAGACCTTATCGCTCTCACGGAAGTACGCTCGGTTGGTCCATTCGCCGTCATCGCCGAATCGCCGCCGCCAGGTAAGTCCCGTCAGCATCAGATCTTGCTCGTCGTCTTGCAGCGTCAGATCCTCGGTTCCTTCTCCCTTTCTTTTCGCAGCGAGGATGTTGTCGACGGTCCGTTCGTAAGTTTCCGGGGCGAAAATGGCCAGGAATTCGATGTCGTCGTTCGCAAGACGCGTCTTCGTCTTGAAGATCAGGTCACTCGACACCGGCGAACCGAGATCGTCTTCTTCGATGGTCTCGAAGAACTGGCCGAAGTCGAAGCGCCGCGCCTGCACGAACATCGACGTACCGTCGTGAAAGCCGCTCGGCCCTTCGTACATCGCCTCGATCCCCGCGAGGTCCAGCCGCAGGCGGCCCACCGGTGACGGCGCGCCTTCCGAGACCTCCAATTGGAGCAGCGACGCCTTACGGCCGCCGAATTCGGCGCTCCAGCCGCCGGGTGAGAATTCGGCGCCCGTCACCGCGTTCGGGGCAAATATCGAGTAGCGGCCGCCGTTCACGATTTCGGTCTCTTTACCGAGCGTCTGCTCGAAATGCGCGACCTGCGGAAATGGGAAGCCGTCGACGAATATGAGATTGTTCTTCGGCCCGTGACCGCGCACCGAAAAGGCCGCGAATTCCCCGCTCGACACGACTCCCGGCAGGCCGACCAGGGCGCGCATCACGTCACTGCCGCTGCCGGGTGCGTTGGTCAGTTCTTCGCGCGTCAAGAAGCGGTCCGCTACCGAGCCGTCGGGATCGGCTCCTCGAGCTCGGCCCACGACGACGACCTCTTCGTTGTAAGCGGATTGCCGCCGCAGCTCGAAACGAAGCCGCCCCGTCCGGCGCTCGACGATCCGAACGGTCGGCTCTACCCCCGGGACGTAGCCATCCAATTCGGCGCGGAACGCGTAGAAGCTGTCGGCCAGATCCTCGAAGTATGCATATCCCTCGGAATCTGTGGTCACGCGTCTCGTATCGCCACCCCGGGATTCGGCAGTCACCACTACACCTGCCAGCGGCCTGCGAGTCATGGCGTCGACGATATCGACCGACATTGCGCCGGCGTGGGCGACAGCAGGCAATCCGACCAATAGCAGCAGTAACCTACGACACAGGAGGACGTGAGACACTCGACGACGAAACATACGCTAAGCACTCTTTGGATGCGCCTGAGAGGGTGGTGCATAGTACGGAGCGGCGGTCTGGTATGGCGCTCCGTTGAATCAACGGTGCGAAAACTGCATCAGCGGCTTCACTGACGGGCCAATGACATGAGCGGTCGGTCGAGAATGCGCGCCGCGGATTGGGGGGTCGATCGGTGGCACCCCCGAGCCCGCCTGGTGCGTTCGCCCTCGGCAATGCAAGAGAACGCCTGCCGTCGAGTGAGTGCGGTGAGGCACCCGTCACCGACCTGGCGGCGTCCGCGGAGGGGTTTTTCCAAACGAGAATCACTCAGGAAGGGCCGTCGCCAAATCACAGGGAGCTGGCTACCGCGTCAGCCCTAGCTGGTGTCCTATGCGTTATCATGACCCAGCTTCTTGTTCCCACTCGCCAACCGTCTTCAATTGAGTGAAATCCGCGACCAGCTGCGCGCGCTCGGCCCAACGTTGCCGCCCCCGCTCACGCCACCGCCCGGCGTCGTGCTGCCGTTTCAGGCGGTGCGCATCGTCGGCTCCCGCGCGCTCATCTCCGGGCACGGCCCGGTCACCGCGGACGGCTCGCTTGCGAAGCCGCTCGGCAAGCTCGGCCGCGAGCTCACGGTCGAGCAGGGCCATGCAGCCGCAAGGCTCACGGCGCTCGCGATGCTCGGCAGCCTCGAGCGCGCGATCGGCGATCTCGATCGCGTGCGTGCGTGGGTGCGCATCTTCGGCATGGTGAACTCGGCCGAGGGCTTCAACCGCCAGTCGAGCGTGATCAACGGCTGCTCGGAGCTGATCCTCGAGCTCTACGGCCCGGAGCGCGGGGCGCACGCCCGCAGCGCGGTTGGCATGGCGGAGCTGCCCTTCGACGTGCCGGTAGAGATCGAAGCCGAGGTCGAGATCGGCGACTGAACGAAGAGTGCGCCGCCCGAACCTTCCCGGACTCGGCGGCGTCTTTCAACGCCGAGACGCTCCCGGCGCGGACTGCGACCGCTTCACGGCGGTGACGGCGTCGTGTTTGCTGTCGCCATTTGCGGGACAATCGCGCTATCCTCCCACGCTGAGGTCTGCGTCGTTCAATCCGGGGGTTCAGCAATGTATAAGAAGAATCGCTCTTCGCTGCCGTTTTCGCTCATCCCAACGTTGCTCGCCGTCAGCGTATCCGCCGTCCTGGCGCCCCAGGAAGGAAGAGCGCAGTCGGCCGAGCCGTCGCTCTGGTCCGATCCTGCCACGTGGCCGAACGGCAAGGTGCCGGTTGCGGGTGACAAGGTCATCATCCCCAGAGACAAGAACGTGCTGCTCGACGTCAGTCCGCCGGCGCTCGGCGGACTCTCGATCGACGGCAAGCTGACCTTCTCCAACGACGCCGACCTCGAGCTGATCACCGAGTGGATCATGCTGCACGGCGAATTGACCATCGGCAGCGAAGACCGCCCCCACACGCGCAACGCGACGATCACCTTCACCGACAACGTCAAGGGGGAGGACGTCATGGCCGGCATGGGCGACCGCGGCATCATGATCTCGGGCGGAACGCTGAACCTGCACGGTGACCGGACCAACGCCTGGACCAAGCTGTCCGCGACGGCAGAGGCGGGCAGCACCACGATCGAGGTCCTCGATGCCTCCGGGTGGAGGGTCGGTGACGAGATCGTCCTCGCGTCGACGGATTACGATCCGCGGCAGGCAGAGGTGCGCACGATTGCCGCGATCCGCGGCAATACGATCACGCTCGATCGGCCGCTCGAGTACATGCACTTCGGCAAGATCACGTTCGACGTGGACGAGCGCGGCGAAGTGGGCTTGCTCACGCGCAACATCAAGATCCAGGCATCGGCGGATGCGGAGGAGTCGTTCTTCGGCGGGCACATCATGGCGATGCCGTCGAGCAAGATGCACGTCTCCGGTGTCGAGCTCTTTCGGATGGGTCAGAACCTGACGCTCGCGCGGTATCCGATCCATTGGCATCTCGTCGGCGATGCGGACGGGCAGTACATCAAGAACTCGGCGATCCACGATACCTACAACCGCTGCGTGACCGTGCACGGCACGAACAACCTGCAAATCGAGAACAACGTGACCTACAACACCGTCGGTCACTGCTTCTTCCTCGAGGACGGCATCGAGCACGGCAACCAGTTCGTCCGCAATCTCGGGATCCAGACCAAGTGTCATACGTCCAAGCCGTGCGTTCCGACCAATCTCGCCGCGGCCGGCGAGATGGAAAACTTCGATGAGCGCCAGGCCGTCAGGATGAACGGTCAGCAATCCGAGGATGTCCTGCTGCCCTCGGACAACACGGTGGCGACCTTCTGGATCACCAACCCGGACAACGTCTATCGGGACAACGTAGCCGCGGGGTCCGACGCGAACGGTTTCTGGCTCTCATTGCCGGAGCACCCGAATGGCCAGTTCCTGGGCACCGAGATCAGCGCGAATACGTGGCCACGCCGGATGAACATCCGCGAGTTCAAGGGCAACGTCGCCCACTCGAACTACGATGGTTTCATGTTCGACCGGAACATCAATGCCGATAACACTTTCGGCGTCACCGGCAACATGCATATCGCCCGCGAAAACCCCGCAGATCCGAGCAGCCCGATGGTGGAAACGGTCTTCGAGAATCTCACCGCTTACAAGAACCGTAACGGCGGCATCTGGGGCCGCGGCGAGATGCACACGTTCCGGAACTTGAAGCTGGCCGACAACGCCATCGGCTACACGCATGCGTCCGGCTTGGGCGGCGGTGAGCCCTATACGTCCAGGGTCCTCGATTCGCTGTTCGTGGGCGAAACCGAGAACATCGGCAACCCCACGACCGACGCGGAAAAGGCCTACGGCCGGAGCCTGCCGAAGCCGATGATGCCGGATTTCCCGATCCGCGGTTACGAGTACTACGATCTGCGTCATGACGTGGTGAACACCACTTTCGTGAACTACGAGGACAACGCCACTCGGAAGACGGGAGCGCTCTCTTACCTGATGTATACGAGCTTCGCCGTCAGCTCCAACAACGCCGTCGAACGCGTGAAGTTCATCGACGCGAAGCCCGTGTATTTCCCGCCGATGGTGCGCAAGTGGGGCAACGATAACGGGAGCAGCACGGCCTGGAAGACCGCGGTGATCCGCGACTTGGACGGCTCGCTCGGCGGTATCCCCGATTCCTACGTCCTCATCCACGACGGCGTGAACGACAGCATCGCGACCGACCCAGAGGCGTGTGAGATCAAGCCCACCTGGAACGCTGCGGTTTGCAAGGGCGATGTCGGGCGCCTGAATATCGGCGGTGGGGGCGGCGGTTTCGGTGGCCTTTTCGGCGGCGGCCCCGGCGGCGCGGGCGGCCCCGGTGCGGCCGCGGGCCGTGGCGGCCCCGCGGGCCCCGGCGCAGCGCCTGGCCCCCGCGGTGGCGGCGCTTTCGGCGGTGCCCCTGCAGCTGCTCAGCCGCCCGTCGTCCTCAGCCGCAATGGCAAGGATTACACCTTGACGAGCACCAACGTGCGAGCCGGTACCGAGATCAAGGTCACCACGGAAAGGCCGGAAGTGTCTCTCACGCTGACGGAACTGGATGCAGGCTCGTGGGTGATCTTCGAGTTGCCGGGATTCACCACCGCGGCCTCGGGTACGCCGCAGGACAGCCTCGATGCGCTGCGCAACGCCAGCGCCACGTCGTACTACCGGGGCGAGGATGCACTGTGGGTCAAGGTGGTGTCCAACGGCGGCCCCGGCCGCGCCGCAACCAGTGTTCAGGTCAGCCGCTAGGCTGAACGCTGTAGCTTGACAAGAGCCCCCGGCTTATCAGGTCGGGGGCTCTTCGTGCACAGCTGGATGGGCCGATGCTTACTCCCGGCCGAAGCGCTCTTCCCAATCCCTAAAGATGAAAGCCGGGCACCCTGGCAGCGGGCGCCCTGCCTCCGCGAGCGCCTCGCAGCGCGCGAGCGCGCGCGGCACGCCGACCCGGATCCACTCGAGCGTCTCCTCGTGCGTCATCGGGGTCGCGTGGTTCGGCGACACGCGGTCGACTTCGAGCCCGTAGTACTCGATGTTGTCCTCGTAGGCTTCCGCCCAGAACGAGAACTCGTTCGCCGGCGTCGCGAGGTCCGCCTCGATCAATGTGCGGCTCGCCGGCGCATACGCGAACACGGCGTCCGCCATGTGGTTGTTGCGCACGACTTCGTAGATATCGAGCGTCATCGTCGAATCCTCGAGCCGCAGCCGGCCTTCGACCGGGACGAAATCGAACGAGCCGCCGTCGGCGAGCGGAACGAGATCGGCGAACTCTGCGGACGGACGCGCCGCGACCTCGCGCAGAAACGCTTCGTTGCCGGCATCCGAGATCACGGTCAGGCCCGCCTCGACGGCCGCGCGGAAGCCGGACGTGTGATCGAAGTGGTGATGCGACACGATCAGGTGCGTCACGCGCTTACCCGGCACGAGGCCGTTGGCGAACTCGAGGACGGCCCGCGTCTGCTCGGCCGTTCCGCCGAGCTCGAAGATCACGAGATGGTCATCGAACTCGATCACGGTGTGGCCGCCGGTCAGATGCCAGATGCCTTGCGCGACCTCGGTCGCCCGCACGGGCTGCGTCCCCGGCCGCTCCGGCGGCAGCGGCGCCGCAAGGACCTCGGGCGGCGCCGCGATGTCGGGCGTCCGCTCGCCGTCGATGAAGTAGCCGTCGACGAAGCGCGTGACGATCAACGTGTCGCGCCAGTCGATGCGCGTCTGCCAGCCCATCGGCAGCTGGAGGCCGCCGTCCCAGGTCTCGTAGCCGACGAATGTCGTCGTCGCGACGACGCGGCCGAGGTTCTGGTGCGGCATCGGCCAGCTGATCCAGCGCGGCAGTCCGCTCTCGGGATCGACGGCCATCGTCAGCGTGCCCTCGTCGAGGACGATGTCGATCACGTCGAAGCCCTGCTCGCTGCGGCGGTTCTCCGCACGTGCATCGCCTTCGAGCACCGCACGCACGGCAGCGAGCGGATGGGTCAGCGACTCGTAGCGGCGAAACACCTGCCCGTCCGGCTTGAACCACTGCCCGCGCGTCGTCCAGCGCGGGAGGCGCCGCGCCGGCGCGCCGTCGGCGATCACGTACGCGGCGTCGCCGTCGACGCCGAACACCGAGAGCCCGAAGCTGTGCCCGAACGTGCCGCCGAACGGGAACAGGAAGTTGTGCCGGTACTGCGTGCGAAAGCGGCGATTCGTGAAGTCCCAGACGGACTGAAACTCGGGGTTCTCCGCCCACTTCTGCATCGCGTCCGGATCGGCGGTGATGTTCCCGCCGCCCCAGAAATAGGCCTCGGCGCCGTAGCCGCGCAGCTCGAGCGTGCGAACCGCGAGGATTGTGTCGGCGCCGCCGAGCGCGTCGGCCGCGCGCTCGATGACCGCATTGGGATCGGATGACGGCTGAGCAAGCGCGGCGTCCGCCGCGAGCCACATCGACGCGGCCGCTACGACCGCGCGGAAGCAGGAACAGGTCGACATCGGCTGTCTCCGTTTCGGCTCGTCAGTTTGCGTTCGGCTCGGGGGCGGGCGGCCGCTCCCATCCTTGCTCGAAGTGCTTCTCCCAGTTCTGCGCCCAAGGCCGGCCGAGGAAATCGACGAACTCCTCGTCGAACGGCGTGAGCTGCGTCGGCCGGCCGTCGGGGCCGAGCACGATGCCGCTCTCGACGCGGCACTCGACGAACGAGTAGCGCCGGTCCGGATCGTCGATGCCGCCGGTGCGGGTCCAAGGCGTGACGATCCGGAGCGGTCGAACGAACGCTTCCGGATCGTAGAACACGGCCTCGATGACGAGCCCTTCGCCGTCGTCGGCGCGCTTGATGATCTCGATGACCTCGAGCGAGTTGCTGAACTCCATCATCGAGTGGCTCAAGGTCCAGCCCTGCACGTTCGCGGTCCACGCGACGAGCGTCTCGCCGTGCCAGAAGCCGACCGTCTCGCCGTACCACTGGGGGAGCGGCTGCGTGTGCTGCTGGCCGATCAGCACTTTGCGGATGAAGTTGTCCGCGACGCCGCCGAGGAATTGCACCTGATGCGGCGTGACGAGCACTTCCATATCCCGAATGCCCCAGACGTACCACCAGCGCATCAGGCCCTCGGGATAGCAGAACGAGGCCATCCAGTACGGCGCGTTGTTCACGGCCTCGTGGTAGTTCATCTGCGTCATGCGCTGCTGATACTCGGGCGTCAGCACCGACAGCATCGTCGCGGTCTGGATGATCGAGCCGTTCAGCCACTGGCCTTCCGGCGGCCGCGCGAACGTGCCGCGGAAGTACCAGCCGTCCCAGTCGGGGAGCGTGCTGCGCGTGTGGACGGTGACGCCGCCGTCGCGCTCCGCCTCGGCACGCAGCGCTTCGTAATGCTCCTCGGCGGTCTGGTACGGATACGGGCTCACGATCTCGTCGACGCCGATGCCGTAGCTGCAGTCCCCCCAATGCCCGACGCGCTGCTGGACCCACATGCTCGTCAGCTGAGCGGGCGTGTTGCAGCGGGTGTAGCGTGGGTCGGTCCAGTATTCGCGGTCGAAGTAGAAGTTTTTCGTCGTGAAGAGATCGACCGGCAGCGGCTCGATGCCGGGAGGCGGCTCTGGGCCGTCGTATCGCTGCTGTGCGGCGGCCGGAATCGTTACGTTGATCGCAACGATGGCCGCGGCGAGTGTCGGTAGTCGCATCGCAGGTCCTCCGCTAGTCGTTCACGCCGAGGTAGACCTGGCCTGTCTCGGCCGTGCAGCCGCCGGCCGGCATCGACATGCCGCAGTTGACGATCGGCGTCCCGTTCGGCATCGCGCCGAACGTCTTGCCGTTGCGCAGCGGATTCAGCTGCACCGTGATGATCGTTCCGACCGGGAAGGTGTCGGGCGTGACGCCTTGTCGAGCGATCCGTGCGGCGGGCCCGGTCTCGACGCCCCACGCGACCGGCTTGCCGTCCGCGTCGAGCACGGGGTTTCCGTTCTCGTCGACCAGCTCGAACAGCAGCTGCGCGTGATTCGCCCCAGGGATGAAGCGCGTTAGCTTGCCGGTGAAAGTTCTGATCTGGCTCTGGTCGTACATCGCGAACGAGTGATGTGCGTGGACCTGTGCATGCCAGCCCGCGGAGAGCGCCGCGAGCGCCGTGGCCGCTGCGTATGCCGGTCGGAAGAAACGAAGTGTGATCATCGTGTGCTCCTCGTTGCGGTGGGGACGGAAGGGGAGACGCGCTGGTCGATTACTCCGAATAGGGGGGTCTCGCTCGTCGGCAGGCGCGCTTGCATCCGCACGCGCTCGCCGAACGACAGAAACGGCGTCACGGGTGCACCATGATCGATGATCTCGATCGCCCGGCGCTCGGCGATGCAGCACGAGCCGTGCTGGCGGAAGCCGCTGTGCGACACGGTGCCGGAGCCGATGATCGTGCCGGCGGGCAGCATCCGCGTGCGGGCGGCGTGCGCGATCAGGTCCTCGAAGCCGAAGGCCGCCTCGGTGCCCGGTACCGCGCCGAAGAGCTCGTCGTTCCGCCAGACCTCGAGCGTCGCCTCGATGCGGCCGTTCGTCCAGGCCGGGCCGAGCTCGTCGAGCGTGAGCGCGATCGGTGCCGCGCTGCACGCGGGCTTGGCCTGAATGAAGCCGAAGCCGGTCCGCATTTCGAGCGGCGCCATACGCCGCAGCGACCAGTCGTTGATCTGCACCGCGAGGCGAATGTAGCGGCCGGCCTCCGCGGCATTCGTGCCGAGCGGCACCTCCCCCGTAACGATGGCGAACTCGCCCTCGAAATCGATCCCATCCTGCTCGGACGGGAAGGGCACGTCCTCGGTCGGCGACAGAAAGCGATGCGACATGCCCTGATACATCAGCGGGCCTTCGCTTTCGATCGGCGCCGTGTCGAAGGCCTTCTGCATCAGCTCCGCATGCGTAGGAAACACGGAGCCGTCGAGCCACTGCCACGCTCGGGGCAGCGGGGCCGCGAGCGGGACGTCGGCGAGCGGCCGTGCATCTGCGACGCGGCGATCGTTGAGCCGCTCGTAGAGCGATGCGAGCGCCGGTTCGACCTCGTCCCAGCGCTCGAGCGCCTCCTGCAGCGTGTGGGCGATGCCGTCCGCGGGCACGCAGACCTCGAGATCCCGCGACACGACGAGCAGCAGGCCGTCGGGCGCGCCGGTCTGCTCGGTGGCGAGCTTCATCGGCGAAGCTTCCGCGGAGGCGCTCCCGTCATCGGAGCTCCTCGTCGAACTCGCCGTCGATCAGGATGAACGCGATGCGACAGGGTTTGCCGGACCGGTTCGCCCAGCCGTGATTCGTGCCGCGCTGAATCACGATGTCGCCGGCACGGCAGACGGTCTCCCCCTCGTCGAGAATCAGCGTGAGCTCGCCTTCGAGCACGATGCCGTAGTCGATCGTCTCGGTGCGGTGCATGAACGGGTGCCGGGAACCGCTCCCCGTGTGCGACGCCGCGTCCGCTGCGCCGACCTCGGCGAAATGCGCGCGCGCCTGCTCGGGCGTGATCGTGCCGAAGCTCGGATCCTCGGGCGGGATGTCGAGCACGCGAATCCGCGTGCCGTTCTTCGGCGGGGCGAGCGTGATGCCGTCCTCGTGCGGCTCGCCGCTCGCGCGGTCGATACGCGCCGGCGTTTCGCGCGTGTTCCAGATCTCGTAGAACAGCGGCCCGCGCTCGCCGCCGATCCGCGCGACGCGGGGCGGCGGCCCGTCCTCGATGATGACCGAGCGTCCTCGAGCATCGTGCCCCGTGACGATTCGGCGGAAGGGTGCTCCACTCATTATGTATGTGCTCCTGGCGGGCCTGCGACGAAACCGCCGAGCGTCTCGGCGAACCAGTCCGCGATGTAGTCGCGCGCGAACGTCATGTTGTCGGCGCCGACGTGCTCGACGCCGCCCTCGCGCGCGGTCAGGATCTTGAGCTCGCGGCGCGGGCTGTTCACGAGCGCATCGTACGTGCGATGCGCGTACTCGAGCGGGATCTGTCGATCGCGTTCGCCGTGCACGACGAGGAACGGCACCTTGATCCGGTCGAGGATACCGTCGAGATGCATGCCCGCCGACTTCGCGAGGAAGTCGTCGATGTCGCGCGCGCCGAACACCCACATCACGTGGTTCCAGTAATGCGGCACGGGACGCTCGCCTTCGCGCTGCAGGCGCTTGCGCTGCACCTCGGCCCAGTCGTGATTCGCGCCCCACGCGGCGCCGCTCGCGAAGCGCGGCTCGAAGGCCATCGCACGCGGCGTGAAGTAGCCGCCGAGCGAGATGCCGACCATGCCGATCCGCTCGGGGTCGATGTCGTCGCGAGCCGCGAGCCAGTCGTAGCAGACGCTCGCCCACTGCTCGCTCTCGTGCGTCGCGTGGAGGCCTTGAAGCCTGAGCGACTCGCCGGTTCCCGGCTGATCGACCGAAAGCGTCGAGATGCCGCGCCGCGCGAGCGCGTGCGGCAGCCACGACCAGTAGAGGAGCTCCTTGCAGCTGTCGAGGCCGTTCACGTAGAGCACGCACGGCGCCCGGCCTTCGCGGCCTTCGGCGCGCGTGAGCAATGCCGGCAGCACGCGGCCGGCGTACGGAATCTCGACGCGCTCCGCGTTCTCGCGGCCGATCGCGATCGCATGCCGGAATATCCGCTGCGCCTCGGCATACGTGCGCTCGCGGCCCGGATGCCCGTGCCCCTGCATCCGCTCGGCGACCAGATAGTAGAGCGCGGCGCGCTGCAGCTTCGCCGATGCCGAGAGGAGCCTTCCTTTCGCTTCGTCCTCGGCTGCGAGCCCGACGAGCTTGTCGGCGACGGCGACCCATTGCGCGAGGAACTCCGCCGTGCCGGCGTCCTCGCCGCGCGCGGCGGCCTCGAGCAGCGGGCGGCACATGTCCTCGATCTCGCCGATCTGGCCGCCGCTGCCGAGCGCGATATTGACCGACAGGTTCCAGACGTAGTTGCTCGGGAAGTATTGGAAGAGCGCCATCGCACTAGACGCCGGCAGGCTGGAAAAGGCCGTTGTCCGGCTCGGCAGGCGGCATGGTTTTCGGCCCGCCGACGCCGATGCCCCACTGGTCCATGATGCCGGGCCCGGGCTCGTAGACGGTCGGCTGCCACGTCGCGTCGTCGACGCGATCGAGCTCGGCCGTGTATTCGACGGCGAAGCCGTTCGGCGTGACGAAGTAGCTGAACGTGTTGTTGCCCGCGGTGTGGCGCCCGGGGCCCCAACGAATCTCGACGCCGTCGGCGCGCAGCCGCGCGATCCCGCGCATCATCTCGTCGACGTTCGCGAGGTCGTACGCGACGTGGTTGAGGCACGGCGGACCCGGCAGCAACGCGATGCGATGGTGCCATTCGTTGCAGCGCAGAAAGACCATGAACTCGCCGAGCCAGTCGCTGACGCGGAAGCCGAGCACGTCGACGAAGAAGTTTGCGGCGGCCTTGTGATCTGGCGAGTGCAGCACGATGTGGCTGATCCGCACCGGGATCGCGGCCCGCGGCGGGAGGTGGCGAGCCGTCCCCCGCTCGACGCCGCTCGAGACCTCGAACGGCAGGCCGTCCGGTGAAAAGAAGCGGAAGCCGTAGCCGCCGCCGAGCGTCGCGAGCGCGCGGGGCGGATGAACGATGCGGCAGCCCGCGGCCTCGACCTTCGCGAAGAGCGTATCGACGTCGTCGGAGGTTGCCGCAGCGAGCGCGATCACGTCGACGCGCCTGTCTTCCGCCCGCCGCAAACGCAGCACGTAAAGCTCGTCGTGCCCTTCGGCCGCGAAGTAGACGAGCCCGTCGCGCTCGGCGACCTCGCGCAGTCCCCACTTGTCGGCATAGAAGCGTCGCTCGGCTTCGAGGTCGGGCACCGCGAGGCCGACGTAGCGAATCTCGGAAACTCTGGACATCTCGTCTCCTCGCGCTTGCATGCGCGGTCAGATCGGCGCCGCAATCACCTCGAACATCTCGCGCGTCGCCCGAGCCTGATCGACCGGCGGCAGCAGTCCGAGCTGGCTGTCGCCGATCGCCTTCGAGCGCTCGACGATGTATCGGCAGCGCTCGAAGCGTCGGGCCCGATACGCAATGAACGCTTCCTCGGGCTCTTCCACGCGGGCGAGCTCCTCGGCAAGCACGATCGCGTCCTCGATCGCCATGCCGGCACCCTGGCCGAGATGCGGTGTCGTCGCATGCACGGCGTCACCGAGCAGCACGACGCGGCCCTTGTGCCAATCGCCGGTCAGCAGAATCCACTCGAGCGGCTTGTACACGACGGCCTCGTCATCGGTGATTTGATTCGCGTACTTCGCGATCGAAGGCGGAGCGTCTCCGAGCTTCTCCCGCATCACCTTCGCGAGACCGCTGCGCGGGTAGTGAGGGTTGCCGGGCTCCGGCGTCGTCAGGAAGAGGTACATGAGCCCGCCGCCGAGCGGGACGAGGCCCATGCCCATCGAGCCCGCGTACGCGTGGAGGCTCACGACCTCCGGCGGACGCGGAAAGTTGTGGCGCCAGACGCCCTGACCGGTGAACTGCGGACGCGGTGCATCCGGAAAGAGCTGCGTGCGGGTCGACGAGTTCAAACCGTCGGCGCCGACTACGACGTCGTAGCGGGTCGACTCGCCGTTCGAGAACGTGACCTCGACCTCGTCGCCGAGGTCGTCGATCGATCGCGCCGTCACGCCGAGGCGGATTCGAGCACCGGCCGCTTGCGCGCAACGACGGAGCACGTCGTGCAGCGCGCGGCGGCCGATGCCTATGTTCGCCGGGTAGTGCTCGACGAGCTTCGGCGACGGCACCGTCGCGAGGTGCACGCCGTTCGGTGAGAAGATATCGACGTGATCGAAACCGAACCCTGCATCGAGATACTGGTCGACGATGCCGAGCTGGGCCATCGCCCGTATCACGTTCGCCTGCTGGATGATTCCGACGCCATAGACGGACCAGTCGGCGTCACGCTCGATCATATCGACGACGAAGCCGCGCTGACCGAGCGCGACCGCGGCCGTGAGCCCGCCGATCCCGGCTCCGATGATCAGTATGCGCCCTTCGCGCACGGGTACCCCTGTTTGGATGGATTCGAATGGCAGCGTGAGATTCGACGATGCCGCCCGACGATGTCAATTGAATCGCGATCGTGACGTCGAGAAAAGTTGCACGACGGCGATCGAGATTCGCGCATTCATCGGTCATCGTTATACCTGGTATCCGAAACGGGGGTCGTTTGCGTGGCGCGACTGCGTATTGCACGATGGATCGCGACGGATGGCAGCCGCCCGCAAAACTGCGTCCGTGCCATACTTGAGAAGTCTCGTGGGGGAGGGGAGACGTGAAGCGGAGCTTACGCGTTGCGATAACGGCGCTGTCTCTCGCCGGAACCGGTGCCGCTGCGCAGCAGGCTGCGGAGATCGGGTTCGTCAGCGTCGGCCGAGCGGCGCCGCTCGAGCACGACATCAACCAATTCGAGCCCGTCGGCGCGGGCTCTTCGCCGGACGGGTTCATCGGGTTGGCGCGCGGGGGAGAAACGCCGCCGGGCATCGAGCCGCTCCCGGTGGATCTCTTCACGACGAAGGATTTCTATGCGGATCGGCATCTGTGGAGCGATCCGCGCTATTTCCGCTGCAACAGTCCGCTCGCGATCGAGAATCTTTGGGCCGGTAGCAATCGCAACCTGATCGGCGACGACCCGCCGCGAACTGCACCGTGGGGCCGCTGCGACCGCGACTATCCTCGCGAATCGATCGTGAGCCCGTATCCGTTCAAGACGGCGCAGGAGCACTACGAAGCGCTGCTCGAGGAAACGCGCCGGCGCGGCGGCCCGACGGAGCACACGTACGCGACGGTTCCGGGAGACGAATGGAACGGCGTGTATCGGCAGCCGCGCTTCGTGCCGAACAATCAGCATTGGTTCAACATGCGGCACGTCCAGGTGCCGACGATCCTGTCGCTGCTGACGGAGGAGTACCAGACGCGCTTGGTGCAGGAGGCCTATCACCACGGCCACACGAACAAGCCGATGTGGCCGTCGCAGTTCTGCTGGCCGGAAGGCTTCCTGCGTCGATGGCACGAGTGGGCGGCTTACGATCATTACATCCTCGTGACGCCTCAGGTCGTGCAGATCCTTGCGAGCGGTGCACTGAACTTCATCACGAACATTCACATCGGCCGCGAGTTCAACATGGACGGCCGCGTGCCGCGGCTCGGCGAGGACGTGCCGCGCTGGTACGGCGAGACGATCGGCTTCTGGGACGAGGACACGCTGATCACCTGGACGTCCAACATCCAGGGGTGGGCGACGCATTCGGCGTTCGAGCACTCGAGCGAGATGCAGTCGATCGAGATCTACACGCCGATGCGCGACGCCGACGGCAAGTTCCTGGGCTTGAATCACGAGGCGATCCTGTATGATCCGGAGGCGCTGGTCGAGCCGATCCGGATCATTCGGAAGCTGGTCAAGAGTGCCGACTTCGGCACGCCCGAGGCATCGCCGTACGTCTACACGGAGTGCATTCAGACCTTCTTCCCGATCGACGGGACGGCGACGCCGGTGACACCGGGCCGCGTGATCGAATACGAGGTGCCCGACATGTACGGGCGGCCGTGGGCGCATATCTGGCGCAAATACTGGGAGCAAGACATGCAGCCGCCCACGGAGGACGATATCTTCAGCTTCGAGTAAGAACGATCAGCCGTCGACGGCGGCATGTTCCCTTGTGTTGGGAGGGGGGGAGTGATGAGGTTTCGACGCGTTCTTGGTGCCGCGTGCGCGGCGGCGGCTTTCATTGTCCTCGTTGCGCCCGTCTCGGCCCAGGAAGAGGCCGCCCGGCGGCTCCTCGAGTCGGCGGCGGAAGCGATGGGAGGTCGAGCGCGCCTCGAGAGCGTTCGGAACGTCGTGCTGACCGGATTCGGTCAGCGCCTCTACCAGGACGGCGGCGGCAACGTCACGGGTGATCCGGAAGCGCCGCCGAAGTGGCGTGCCGTCGCCGACGCGCAGCGGACGTTCGATCTCGTGAACCGCAGGGCGCTCAATCAGGAGCGCCAAAGCTACATGTTCCCGTTCGCGGCCCCGTTCGGCGTGAGCTGGAATCGGACCGCGACGCTGCAGACGGGCGCGGATACGCTCGACCATCCGTTGCCTGCACTGCTCGCGGCGCTCGATTCACGTACGACGCTCGGCCCCGTGACCGTCGAGGACGGACGCTCCGTCGTGCAATTCACGATCGAGGACGGCACGCCGATCTGGATGGGGATCGATTCGGCCACGGGGCTGCCCGCGTGGACGCGTCGCATCGTTCCGCACACGAACCTCGGCGACGTCGCCGTCACTGCGTATTTCACGGGCTACGTGCCCTACGACGGCGTGCGCCTGCCGCATGGCCTGATGACGCGCATCGACTGGCGCGATCAGATCACGTTCATGTTCCAGGTCGACTCGTATCGGGTCGACGTCCCGGACGATCAGCTGCCGGCATTCCCTGCGGCGCCGTCCGGCGGCGGCGGGTTTCCCGGGGGCCAACGCGAGGTCATCGTGACGAACCTGGCCGACGGCGTCTGGGACGTGCGCGTCGGCACGAACGGCGGTCCGGTCATCGAGTTCTCGGATCACCTCGTGATGTTCGAGGCGGGAGGCAGCGCGGCCGACACGCTGGCCCGAATCGACGCCGCCAACCGGCTCGTGCCGGGCAAAGAGGTCACGGCGGTCATCGTCAGCCACCATCACTTCGATCATACGGCGGGGCTTCGCGCGGCCGTGTCCCGAGGACTTTCGGTGATCAGCCATCGCGGCAACGAGGGCATCATCGGCGAGATGATCGAAAGGCCGGCCGTCGTGTATCCGGACGCGCTCGGGATGAGCCCGCACGATCTCGAGTTCGTCCCGGTCGACGAGCATCTGGTTCTCGAGGACGAGACGCGGCGGCTCGACGTCTATCACGTCGTCGGCCACTCGCACATGGCGAACGCCGTGTTCGCGTACCTGCCGGAAGAACGGATCATGATGGAGGGCGATCTCGGCGACGAGGCGTGGACGTGGCATTGGTGGGCCGGCGCGGTCGCCGCGAACATCGAGGCCTACGGCATCGACCCGGTGCGGAACGTCGCGGTGCACGGGCCGCCGGGCGGGCTGACGATCGAGGAAACGCTCGCGAAGATCCAGGCGCAGTCCGAGGCGGCGCAGGCCTTCTGCGCGCAGCAAGTCGAAGCCGGCATCTACTTCTTCGGCTGTCCGGTGCAGTACGACGCATCCGGCGCACTGCCGCTGTCGCCCAGGTAGTCGGCGATCGCGAGGCGCGTCCGATGAGTCGAAGCGCACGACGACGGGCTTGGGCGTCGATGCTCTGCTGCGTCGGCGCGGTCACATGGCAGTTTGCCGGCTTCGCGCAGCAGAGCGTCGGACGTGGTGCGCCGGACCCGTACGTCCCGCCGGACATCGTCGGTTCCGAAGGCAAGGGGTACTGGACCGGCGCAGGCGTGCCGCCGGGTTATCCGCCGATCTTCGCCGCACGTGACGGGGACGTGCCTCCCGGAGTGGAGCCGCTGCCGGTCGACATCTTCTCGACGAAAGACTTCTACAAGGACGAGGCGCTCTGGTTCGATCCGCGGTACTACCGCTGCAATTCTCCGGTCGGCCTCGAGCAGATCTGGGGGGCGTACGAGGTCCCGCTGATCGGCGACGACCCGCCGCGGACGGCCGCGTGGGGGTTCTGCGATCGCGACTATCCGCGCGAGGAGATCGTGAGCCCTTACGGGTTCCGGACTGCGAAGGCGCACTACGAGGCGCTGCTCGCTGAGGCACGGGCGCGAGGCGGTCCGACGGTCTACACGCAAGCGACGCTGCCGAATTGGAGCGGCCGCTACGTACGGCAGCGCGACAAGCGCTCGACGTGGTTCAACGGCGCGATCGTGCAGATTCCGACGTATCTGTCGCTGCTGACGCCCGAATATCAGCGGCGCTTCGTTCAACAGATGTACCACTACTCGGGCTCGAACGCGCCGCAGTGGCCGGGCTCGTATTGCTGGCCGGAGGGTTTCCTGCGGCGCCTCGCGCAGTACGGCGGCGCGCGCATGAGTCTCGTCATGACGCCGGAGCTGATCCTCGACATGCGGATCGCGGCGAAAACGCTGATCACGCAGATCCACATCGGCCGCGAGTTCGACGAGACGGGGCCGGTGCCGAAGCTCGGTCCCGGGGTGCCGCAGTGGACCGGCGACACGATCGGGTTCTGGGACGGCGAAGCGCTGATCACGTGGACGTCGAACATCCAGGGCTGGATCAACCACGGCGGCATGGAGTTCAGCAACTTCATGCAGTCGATCGAGATTTACACGCCGCGCAGGGATGAGTCGGGCGAGCTGATCGGGCTCAAGCACGAGATCATCCTCTACGACCAGGAGGCGCTGGTCGATCCGGTTCGCATCGTGCACACGCTCGACCGGGAAGGCGCGCTCAACGAAGGCGAGCCCTTCGAGATCATCGAGTGCGTCCCCAGCATCTTCCCCGTCGAGGGGCGCGCGACTCCGCTGACGCCTGGGGTGACGTTCCAATACACCGTGCCGGACACATACGGCCGTCCGTGGGCGAAAATCTGGGAGGAGTACCACGAGGTGGGGATGGAACGGCCCGACGAGGCGGACATTTTCGTCTTCGAGTGACCGCGGCGGAGGAATGGGAATAGGAGCCGCGCGGCGATGTAACGCGCAGCGATGTTAAGAATTGACAAGAAGAACTTTCTATAAACTTATGATTAGTAATAAACAAGTTGCTTTGATGCTGCCCGCGGCTGGAGCCTTGCTGCTCGGCCTCGCGACGAATGTCGCGGCGGCCCAGGCGATGAGACCGATCCTGATCCCGCACCCGTCGTGGGACTGTTACCTGCCCGACGGCATACCCGCTCCGGAGGACGGCACGCCGATTTTCGAGCTCGAGATCCCGCTGGATCGTGCGGTAACGATCGGCAGGACGCCGTACGGCGAACGGAGCGTCGCCGTCGGCCTTGCAGGGTCGGTCGACGGGCCTCGGTTCTCCGGCACGGTGATGGAAGGTGCCCTCGACTTCATGCTGACGCTTCCGAACGGCACGATCGAGATCGAGCAGATCCTCGTCCTGCAGGCGGAGGACGGCAGCTACGTCCTGGCACGAAACGCCGGTACCGGGCCGAGCACGGACGACGTCCGCATCGTGCTCGACTTCGAGGCACCGAACGCGAGCGGGCACGCGTGGATGAATTCCGGCACCTACGTCGCGCGTCGCGAGCTCGATCCGTCCTCCCGCACGCTGACGCTGCGCGTTTACGACGTGTCGGACGTCGTCGTCGATGCGGATGCGGCTGGGGCGATCGCGATCGCGAAGCCGGATAGTGTGCCCGCTCAGCCGTGGGACTACCGCACGAAGTCCGCTGCGGAGCAGCAGGGCGAGAAGCTGATCGAGGAGAACGTGACGCTCGCACGGAGCCAGAGCGTCGGCGAGAGCAAGCGAGGCAACCGCAACATCATCCCCATCACGGGCGGCGAGCTGAAGGGCCGCATCAGCGGCAAAGTGCTCATGGGCGGCGCCGACTATCAGAATCTGTCGCAGCCGGCCACGATCGACGCGCGGTACCTCTGGCAAGCGGACGACGGCGAAATCATCATCGTGCGGAACGGAGGCACGTTCGGCTCGCTCGTGCCGACTTTCGAAGCGCGCGTGGACGGTCCGTATGCGTTCTTGAACGAGGGCCGGTACCTGAGCTCGAACCCCGGTGTCGGGCAAGGCGGCGTGGCGCTGACGTTCTACGAGAGCAGCAATTAGCCGACCAGCCGTCGCCGTGGAGCTCAGGCACCTGCGTTATTTCGTCGCCGTCGCGGAAGAGCTGAGCTTCACGCGCGCGGCCGCGCGGCTGCGCACGGCGCAACCGTCGCTGAGCCAGCAGATCCGGCATCTCGAGAAGGAGCTCGGCGTCACGCTGCTCGATCGGAACCGCCATCGCGTGGCCGTGACGAACGCGGGCAGGGTATTCCTGCAGCAGGCGAAGGACATCCTCGCGCGTGTCGACCACGCGAGCCGGCTCGCGCGGCAGGCCGCCGACGGTCTCGCAGGGGATCTGTCGGTCGGCACGTTCCCGTCGGCCGACGTCCGTATCCTACCGGCGCTGCGGCCGCTGGTCTCGGAGGCTCTGCCCGAGCTCCGGCTGATCCTCCACAGCAAGTACGCGGTCGAGCCGCTGTCCGGATTGCGGACGGGCACGCTCGACGTCGCGTTCATGCGTCCGCCGGAGGACGCGACGGGGCTCGACGTGATCGAGCTGCTGCGCGAGCAGATCGTGATCGTCCTGCCGTCGCATCATGCACTCGCCCGACGCAAGAAGATTCCTGTCAAAGCGCTCGACGATCTGCCGTGCATTGCGATGGAGCGATCGATGTCGCCGGCGCTGCACGACGCGACCGCATCGCTCTACCGGGAGGCGCACATCCGGATGCATGCGGTATCGAGCGCTGACAACGTCCTCGGGCATCTGCAGCTCGTGCAGGAAGGAGTCGGGTTCGCGTTGCTGCCGGACTCGCTGAAGGCGCTGCTGCCGCCCGGCGTCACGTGCAGGCCGCTCGACTGCGATCCTGTCCCGACCGTATCGATCGTCCTCGCGTTCAGGCACGGAAACCCGTCGCGCCTCGTGCGCGAGTTCGTCGACCTCGTTCGTCGGAGCTTCACACCGGCGGGCGACCGTTAGACGTGCCGAATCTAAACGCCCCGGCACAGTAAGTCTTAGCGGACGCCCTTCGCCGCCGCTAGACTTGCTCCAGCGATCAGGGGGAGACGATGGTAGAAGGCAACGTATCGCGCCGATTCGCCGCCGCTGCTTGGGCGATGATCGCCGTCATCGCGGTCTCGGCCGGAGTGGCCGAAGCCCAGAAGTCGCCGCCGCCGGTGGGGGACCGGCACGCCGATTACGTTTTTACGCCGACCGGCGAGACGCTGCCGTATCGCTTCTATGTGCCGACGACGTGGGATCGCGAGAGCGCGTTGCCGATCCTGTTGTTCCTGCACGGCGCGGGTGCGGACGAGAACACCTATCTCGACATGAGCGACGGCCTGATGCTGCGCCTCGCCGAGAAGCACGGCTATATCGTCGTATCGCCGCTCGGCTATTCGAGGCTCGGCGCATACGGCAATCCGCTGCGGCTGCCGGCCGTCTTCGGCGAGTCGGAGGCCGCGGCCGCGCAGCGTGCCGCCGTCACCGCGGAGCGCCGGCGCGAGCTCGCGTTCAGCGAGCTCGACGTGATCACGGTGCTCGAGACCGTGACGGAGGCTTACGGTGCCGATCGCAGCCGGACCTTTCTCGCCGGCCACTCGATGGGCAGCGGGGGCGCATGGCATCTCGCGGCACGCTATCCGGAGCGCTGGCGCGCCGTCGCGCCGATGTCCGGGCCGTTCATCGATGCCGAGACGTATCCGTTCGACTCGATCCGCGATCTACCGATTCTTATGACCGAGGGCACCGGCGCCGAGCCGTCGCTTGCCGGCAGCCGTGCGCTCGCCGAGTTCATGGAGAGCGGCGACTTCGATTTCGAGTATCTCGAGGTCGACGGCAACCACGGCAGCATGGTGCCGATGGTGTTGCCGGCGATCTTCGAGTTCTTCGATGCCGTGTCCGCGCGATGAGGGCACGTGGGCGAGGACGCCGTGGCGGTTGCACAGTGAGATGAAACGATCGATCAAGCCTTGCCTGCTCTTGTCTGTCTGCGCGGCGACGACGCTGATGGCGCAGACGTCGCCGAGGACCGCGGACACGCTGCGGGAGTGGTGGTGGGCGCCCGGCGACGGGAGGGTGCTGCCCGCCTATGCCGAGTACGAGAATGAATTCGGGCGGCTCGGCATCGTGAATGCGAACGGGCCCGTCGAGACGGCCGGGCACCCGTTCTTCGAGCCGCTCGGAACGAACGGGCGCGCGTGCGTCTCGTGCCATCAGCCGGCGGACGGGATGTCGTTGTCGGTCGCGAGCATCCGTCGGATCTGGGAGGCCACCCACGGCACGGACCCGATCTTCGCGCCGATCGATGGCATGAACTGCCCGAACCTGCCGCCGGGCGATCCGGCATCGCACTCGCTGCTGCTCGAGCGGGGGCTGTTCCGGATCGCGTTGCCGTGGCCGCCGGTCGATGCGAACGGGCAGCGGATCACGCCCGAGTTCACGCTCGAGGTCGTGCGCGACCCGACCGGCTGCAACACGGATCCGGTGTACGGCGTCGACGGCGAGCGGCGTGAGGTCTCCGTCTATCGACGGCCGCGCCCGGCGGCGAACCTGCGCTACGTCGCGTCGTCGGGCTTCGGCGTTTCGCCGTTCATCGGTAAGACCGGCATGCTCGCGTCGGTCGATCCCGACACCGGGCGGCCGGTCAACATGAACATGATGGCCGATGCTCGCGAGCCGACGCTGAAGACGCAGGCGCAATCGGCCGCGTATTCGCACATGGAGGTCGAGAAGCCGTTGTCGACCGAGCAGCTCGAGCGAATCCGCGACTTCGAGCTGCAGCTCTATGCCGCGCAGGCGTTCTCGCACGGCGCGGGCAAGCTGGACGAGCCGGACGGTCCTTCCGGCCTCGGCCCGCGTGCGATGGAGCGAGGCGAGGACGGCGTGCTCGGCAACAACACGACGCGCTACGTGATCCCGATGGAGGACAAGTGGGCCGACCTGCCCGACGGCGGCGATGCCGACGAGCGCGAGCGGAACGCGTTCCGGGAATCGGTGCAGCGCGGCCACGACGTGTTCTTCTTTCGCACGTTCTGGATCCGCGACGCGATGCACATCAACACGGTCGGGCTCGGCAATCCGATCAAGCGCACGTGCGCGACGTGCCACGGCATGCACATGACCGGGATGGATACCGCGAACGGCTGGATGGACGTCGGCACGACGAATCATCCGTGGGCGCTCGAGCCGCCGGAGAGCCCGTGGGCCGAGAAGCTGCCGGAGTTGCCGCTGTTCAAGATCACGTGCCGCGACGATCTGCCGCCGCATCCGTTCCTCGGCCGCGTGATCTACACGCAGGACCCCGGGCGCGCGCTGATCTCCGGCAAGTGCGAGGACGTCGGCGCGATCGTGATCCAGCAGTTCCGCGGGCTCGCGGCACGTGCGCCGTACTTCTCGAACGGCTCGGCCGCGAACCTGCGCGAGCTCGTCGATTTCTACGACCGGCGCTTCAATATCCGCCTCACGGAGCAGGAGCGCGTCGATCTCGTGAACTTCCTGAGTGTGCTCTGATGCGCGCGCCTTACGTCATCACCGCGTTCGTCCTCGTCGCGTCTTCCGCGGCTTCGGCTGCGCCGCCGCCCGGCGAGCGCATCAGCTTCGTGAGCTGCCCGATCGTCCGCGACACGCGCTCCGTTCCGTGCTGGCTCAGCGAGTACGAAGGAGACCTGTACTACCTGACGATTCAGACCGACGTCAGCGCGGAGGTGCAGCCGCCGATGCTCGGTCACCAGGTGCTCGTCGAAGGCGTCGTCTCTGATGCGGCGCCGATCTGCGGCGGGATCGTGCTCGAGCCGGTGCGGCTCTCGGTGATGCCGGAGATCGACGCGAACTGCAACACGATGTTGCCGGCCGACGAGCGCTACACGATCGACTTCAATCCACGCCCGCCTGGGCCGAGCAGCGGTCGGCTCGCGTTTGCAGCGAATCCCGGCCCGCGGCCGGCGCCGCCGCCTCCGCCCCAGGGGCCGCAGACGGTCGACATCTATTTCGACTTCGACAAGGGCGTGTCCTTCAGGCACCCGGGCGAGCTCTCGTCGATTCTTCGGATCGCGCGGCAGTTGCCGGCGCGCCGAGCACGCATCACCGGCGTGCGCGGGGCTCATCTGCTGAGCGACGGCACGTTGCTCCGCGAATCGGAAGGCGTCGGCCGGCGACGGGCCGAGGAGGTCGCGGGCCTGCTGCGCGGCGCGGGTCTCGACGCGGAAGTGGAGCTCGATTGGATCGACGGCGAAGCGGAGGCAGACGGTGTCGACGACTGGCGCTCGCGGCGTGTCACCGTCGTGCTAACGCCGTGAGCGAAGCGTGCGGCCGAAAGGAGTGCCGCACCTCCGCGGAGGCGTTTCTCGAATGAGAATCGTTCAGAGACGTTTCCGCGGAAGCGTGGGGTTGCGGTGGTCGCCGCGCTGCCCGCTGGGTGCCGACAGGGCGACGTCGCACGGGCCGCTTATTTCGCCAGCCGTGCCACGATTCCCGCGCTTGCTCGAGAGAAATCGACGTTGTGCGCAGCTCGGCGATCGTGCTGCAATTTCCACGAGGAAGGTGCTCTTGCAGGGAACGCCGGTGTCCACGGTCGACGCAGAGGCGGGAATGGAAGCGCGAATAGCAAGGCTCGAGTCGGATGTTGCTCACATCCGAACGGACATTGCAGAGGTGAAGATCGACCTCCGCAGGTTGGAGACGAAGGTCGACAACGTAAACCAGACGTTGTCCGGGAAGATCGATAACGTAAACCAGACGTTGTCCGGAAAGGTCGACGACGTAAACCAGACGCTGTCCGCGAAGATCGACAATGTAAACCAGACGTCGTCCGGGAAGATCGATAACGTAAACCAGACGTTGTCCGGGAAGGTCGACGACGTAAACCAGACGCTGTCCGCAAAGATCGACAACGTAAACCAGACGTTGTCCGCGAAGGCCGACACCGTAAACCAGACGTTGTCCGGGAAGTTCGACAGCGTAAACCACACGTTGTCGGGGAAGATCGACAGCCTGAAAGACGAGATCGCGTCGGCGAAGATCTGGGCGCTGGCGCTCTACATCGCGCTGGCTGCCGGAATGTTCGGCACGATGGCGCGCGGTTTCGGCTGGCTGTAGCTACCCGTTGAGCCGTTAGACGTCCCAAATCTAACACTCGCGGCCATAAAGTCTTAGCTCGCGTTCTCCCCGAAGGCTAGACTTCCGAGCAAGCCTCGGAGGGGGGAGGAACATGAAACGAAAACATTCTGAATCCGCCGCGGCGAGACGCGTGCGGTCGCTTCTGCTCGCAGGCTGCGCCGCCGTAGCGTCGATGTCGGTGCTCGCACAAGACGCATCGGCGCCGATCACGGAGCTGACCGTGGTCGATCTCGAGCAGATCGGTGATCCCCCGACCGGGCCATACGCCGTCGTCGTCGAGCACGATCCGGGACTCCCGACGCACACGATCTATCGGCCGGCCGAGCTCGCGATGGAGCGCCACCCCGTGCTCGTCTGGGGCGAGGGAGGCTGCGCGAACAACGGGCTGATGTTTCCCGAGTTCCTGTCGGAGATCGCGTCGCACGGCTTCGTCGTGATCGCCGACGGGCCGCCGGGCCCCCGCGGCGTCGGGGCGGGCGGCCCGAATGGTCCCGCGGCGCGCGGCGCGGGCGGACCGCCGCCCGGCGGTGCGCGTGCAGGGGGACCGCGGCCGGGAGGCCAAGGCCCCGGCGGTCCCGGGCGGCCCGGGCCCGGCGCGGGCAACGCCATGGTCAACGGCACCGATCTGATCGCGGCGATCGACTGGCTCGAGAAGGAGGCCGCGAATCCCGCGAGCCGCTTCCATGACAAAGTGAACGTCGAAAGCGTCGCGGCGATGGGCATGTCGTGCGGCGGGCTGATGTCGTACGGCGCATCGAGCGATCCCCGCGTCGCGACGGTCGGCATCTGGAACAGCGGCCTGTTCGAGCGGGACGATGCGCTGTACAACCGGATCCACGGCTCGGTCATCATCGTCACCGGCGGCGAATCAGATATCGCTTACGCGAACGGCAAGCGCGACTTCGAGGATCTGCCTGAGCACGTGCCGGTCTTCTACGGCGTCTATCCTTCCGTCGGTCACGGCGGCACGTACAACCAGGACAACGGCGGTCCGTTCGGCGTCGCGGCCGTCGCATGGCTCAAGTGGCAGCTCCTCGGCGACACGAGCGCCGCGGGCCGCGGCTACTTCATCGGCGACGACTGCGGGATCTGTCGCGATCCGAACTGGCAGATCGACTCGCGTTCGCTGCGCTGAGCCGTGACGCATCGCTCGACATCGGCGCTCGCCGCGCTGCTCGCGACGCTGGCCGTGCCGGCCTTCGCCGAGCTCATCGGCGAGCCGTCCGGGAGCGGCCCGTTCCCGGCGACGGCGGAGCACCGCGAAGAGCTGCCGGGCCATACCGTTTATCGACCGGTCGAGTGGCCGAATGAACCGTTGCCGCTCTATGTCTGGGGCAACGGCGGCTGCAGCAGCAACGGCCTCGCGCACGCCGCGTATTTGCGTGAGATCGCGTCTCACGGCTACGTCGTCGTCGCGCTCGGCGTGCCCGGCGGCGGTCCGCCCGCGCCGGCCGACGGGTCGCGCGATGCGACGGAGGCGTCGCAGATGCTCGAGGCAATCGACTGGGCCGAGCGCGAGACGGCGCGCGCAGGCGGCGACTTCGAGCGGCGCATCGACGTGTCGCGCATCGCCGTCGGCGGTCACAGCTGCGGCGGGCTGCAGGCGCTCGCGGTGTCCGACGATCCGCGCGTCGATACGACGCTGGTGCTCAACAGCGGCATCTACATCGTCCCCGGCAGCGGCCGAAGCCGCGTCGCGATCGACAAGTCGCAGCTCCCGCGGCTGCACTCCCCAGTGCTGTATCTGACCGGCGGTCCCACCGACATCGCGCACGAGAACGCGCTCGACGACGTCGCGAAGATCGACCACGTGCCGGTGTTCTTCGGCGCGTTGCCGGTCGGGCACGGCGGCACGTTCTCCGAGCCGAACGGCGGCGAGTGGGCGCGCGTCAGCACGCGCTGGCTCGACTGGCAGCTCAAGGGCGACGCCGATGCGAGCTGGGACTTCGCGGGCGCCGATTGCCGCTTGTGCACGGACGAGCGCTGGACCGTCGAGCAGAGGCAGATGCCGCCGCCGACCGGCCCGTTCCGCGAGTCGGTCTACGTGCCGGTGCGCGACGGCACGCGCCTCGCGATGCACATTCTGCGGCCGGCCGAGAACGGCGTGCTGCTCGATACGCCGCAGCCGGTGATCTTCGCGTTCACGCCGTACCGCGCACGCTATCGTGCCGCGAACGGCCGCATCGTCGGGCCGAGCATTGCCGGCGCGGCCGATCGGGCGCTGCTCGCGGCGGGCTACGTCCTCGCGATCGCCGACGTGCGCGGCAAGGGCGCATCGTTCGGCGCGCGGCGAGGCTTCCAGGACCGCACCGAGGCCCTCGACGGCTACGACCTCGTCGAGTGGCTCGCGAAGCAGCCGTGGTCGAACGGCCGCGTCGGCATGTACGGCTGCTCCTATCTCGGCGGCAGCGCCGTGCACGTCGCCACGACGGCGCCCCCGTCACTCCGCGCGATCTTCGCGGGCGCCTCGGACCTCGACAAGTTCGCCTTCGTCCGCAAGGGCGGCGTCACCGCGCAGTTCAACACGCGTCCGGACGAGCCGCTCTCCGACGACCTGATGAGCATCCCGCTCGACGAGGATCGCGACGGCAGCCTGTTGCGTGCCGCGGTCGCCGAGCACGCGCGCAATACGCCGATGGCACCGCTCTGGTACGGCATGCCGTTCCGCGACAGCGTGTCGCCGCTGACGGGCAATCGTTTCTGGGAGGAGGTCGGCCCGTACACGTATCTCGATGCGCTGCGCGAATCCGGCATCGCGACGTACTTCTTCAGCAACTGGCGCGACGAGCCGACCGCGCAGATGATCCTCGCGGCCGAGAATCTCGGCAGCCGCCTGCTGCTCGGGCCGGGCACGCACTGCGTGACGCCGCCCGATTTCGATTTCACCGGAGAGCTGCTTCGCTTCTTCGGCGAGCACTTGCGCGACGAGCCGCCGAGCGAGCCCGCACCGCGCGTGACGTGGTGGCTCGACGGGGCGCCCGCAGGGCAAGAGTGGCGGCGCGACGACCGCTGGCCCGGTGTTCGTGCGCCGACGGCGACGTGGTACCTCGCCGAGCGTGACGACGGCGAGTTCGTGCTGCAGGCATCGACGGCGGAGCACGCCCGTCCTGCGTTCCAGGTCGACTACGACGTCGGCACCGGCGAGTACTTCGCGTTCTGGGTCGACTCACAGCACGGCCGCGGCCTGAGCTTCACGTCGGAGCCGCTGTCGCGTGATCACACGTTGATCGGCTATCCGGTCGTGCGCTTCACGGTGACGTCCGATCGGCCCGAGCCGATCGTGTTCGCCTATCTCGAGAAGCTCGCGCCCGACGGCACGGCGTCGGTGATCGCGCTCGGCCGGCTCGGCGCGGCGTACCGAAAGACGGGCGACGCGCCATACGACACGCTCGGGCTGCCGTGGCATACCGGTCTCGAGGGCGATTACGCGGCGCTCGCGCCGGGCGAAGAAGCAGAGCTCGAGTTCGCGCTGACGCCGACGTCCGAGGTGATCGAGGCGGGGCATCGGCTGCGCCTCGTCGTGACCGGGGCCGATCCGCGGCAACGCAATCTCGACGACATTCGGATCGAGCCGCCGCCGAACATCGCGCTCGTCTTGGGCGGCTCGAGCGGCTCGCGCATCGAGTTGCCGCTCGCCGTCTACTGACGGGGGTCGCGTGGTGCTTGATCCGGCCGAAGGGCTCCGAGAGCCCGGCGACCTCGTGATCGTTCTCGCGGGCGACCTCGTGCTCGACGCTGAGGACCCGGACCACTGGCTCTCCGGCATCGCGCCCGTCGTCCGCGCGGCCGACGTCGCGATCGGTCACCTCGAGGTGCCGCACACGCGCCGCGGCACCGAGCTCGAAGGCGACGTGCCGGCCGCGCCCGCGCCGCCGGAGCATCTCGATGCGCTCCCGCGATGCGGCTTCGCGGCGCTCACGCTCGCCGGCAACCACATCGCCGATTGGGGCGCGGAAGGGATCGAGGACACCATAGGGCGGCTCGACGCGCTCGGCATCGCGCATACGGGCGCCGGCGCAACGCTCGACGACGCCCGCCGGCCGGCACGGCTCGAGCGCGCCGGCCGGCGCATCGCCTTGCTGAGCTACAACTGCGTCGGGCCCGAGGCCGCGTGGGCTTCCGCGGAGCGGGCCGGCTGCAACTACCTGCGCGTCGCAACGGCGGACGGAAGCCCTGTCGCGCCGGCAGCGCCGCTCGTCGACGTGACGGACGACGCGCTGCAGCGGCTCGCCGACGAAGTCGCCGAGGCAAGGAAGAATGCGGATCTCGTGGTCGTCGCGCTGCACAAGGGGATCGTGCACACGCCCGCCGTGCTTGCGCCGTACGAGCGGCCGCTCGCTGCGGCGGCGCTCGATGCGGGCGCCGACATCGTCGTCGGTCATCACGCGCATATTCTGCGCGGCATCGAGGTGCGCGACGGGCATCCGGTTTTTCACGGTCTCGGCAACGCGTGTGTCGTCACGCACGCGCTGTCGCCGGGCCAGGATCATCCGGCGCGCGCCGCGTGGGTCGAGCGTCGCCGGAAGCTTTTCGGCTTCGAGCCCGATCCGCGCTATACGCTCGCGCCGTTTCATCCGGACGCGGTGCACAGCGCGCTCGGCGTCGTGATCTCGCATGCGGATGGCCGGCTGTCGTGCGGCGTCGTGCCGCTCTGGGTCGAGCCGCCCGGAAGGCCGGTTTGTGTCGACGACGAGCGTGCCGACGCCGTGATCGCTTACCTCGAACGGATCACGGCCGAAGCGAATCTGCCGACGGCGACGTGGCGGCGAGCGTCCTCTCTGTTGTGGATGTCCGTATGAAGCGGTGGAGAGATCTGCTCGTCTGGATTGCCGGAGGTGCGCTCCTCGTCGCCGTCGCGGTCGACTCGCTCGCGATGATCGGCCGGCAGATCCGGCTCCCGTTGCTCGGCTCGATCGAGATCGTCGAAGCCGTCGTGCTGTTCGCGGCCGCCGGCGGGCTGATCGTCGCGACCCTCGACGGCGCGCATGCTCGCGTGAATCTGCTGCTCGAGCGGCTGCCCGCGGCCTCGAGACGACGCGTGCTGCGCCTGCACGCGTTGGCCGCGACGCTCCTTTTCGCGGCATTGCTTGCCGGCACTGTATGGATTGCCGCCGATCTGTGGAACGGTCACGAGGAGAGCGAGCTGCTGCGCATCCCATACAAGCCGCTCCGTATCGCGGCCGCCTGCACGCTCGGCGTGCTGCTCGTGCTGTCGCTTCTCGCGTTGACGCGGCGGGGCTCGAAATGACCGGCCAGCCGAGCTTAGGCCTCGTCGGCGTCGTCGTGCTGCTGATCCTCCTGATCAGCGGTATGCCGATCGGCGTCGCGCTCGGCATCGCCGGGCTCGGCGGCCTGATCGTGACGCTCGGGCTCGAGCCCGCGCTGATCAAGTCGGGCGTGCTCGTGTTCGAGACGATGACGCGCTACGAGCTCGGCACGCTGCCGCTCTTCATGCTGATGGCGCACCTCTGCTTCACTGCGGGGGCGAGCGGCGACTTCTTCGGTCTCGCGGCCCGGCTCTTCGGGCATCGGCGCGGCGGCCTCGCGATCGCGTCGGTTGCGGGCTGCGCGGGCTTCGGCTCGATCAACGGCTCGAGCCTCGCGACGACCGCGACGATGGGGCTCGTCGCGGTGCCCGAGATGCGTGCGCGCGGCTACTCGGATGCGCTCGCGACCGGCACCGTCGCCGCGGGCGGCACGCTCGGGCAGATGATCCCGCCGTCGGGCGCGCTGATCGTCTTCGGGATCATCGCCGAGCAGTCGATCGGCACGCTCTTCACCGCCGCGATCGTGCCGGGGCTCACGCAAATGCTCTGCTACTTCGTCGTCATCGCGCTGCTCGTCGGCTGGCGGCCGGCGATCGCGCCGCCGACGCCGCGCGCGAGCTGGGCGGAGCGCGTCGCCGCGCTGCGGAGCGTCGGCGACATCGGGCTGCTCGTCGTCGTGGTGATCGGCGGTATCGTCTTCGGCTGGATCACCGCGTCGGAGGCCGCGGCGGTCGGCGCCGCCGGGGCGCTCCTGATCTGCATGAAGCGCGGCAAGCTGAGCCGCGCGACGCTTCGCCGTGCGCTCGAGGATACGCTCAGGACGAGCGGCCTGATCTATCTCGTCGTGATCGGCGCGCTGATCTTCGCCGCCTTCATCGGCGTCACCGGGCTCGCGGACGCGATCGGGAGCGCGATCGTCGGTCTCGATCTCGGGCCGGTCGGGACGATGCTCCTCGTGGCCGTGTTCCTGCTGCTGATCGGCTCCGTGCTCGACGGTCTCGCGCTGATGCTGCTGACGACGCCGATCCTGCTGCCGCTCGTGACGGACATGGGGCTCTCCGCGATCTGGTTCGGCATCTTTCTCGTGCGCGCAATGGAGATCGGCTTCATCCATCCGCCGATCGGCATGAATCTCTACGTGATCCAGGGCGTCGTGCCCGACGTGTCGCTCGGCCGAATCTTCAAGGGCGTGCTGCCGTTCCTCGCGGCGGACCTCGTGCACCTGACGCTGCTGATCGTGTTCCCCGCGATCGCTTTGGCTTTACCGATGTGGCTCGGCCGATGAACGACAGGGCAGTTGTTTCCGAGATCGACGTTCGCCTGCGCGATCCGCTCGCGGCTTATCGCTCAGCGTCTCGCGGCATCGGGTTCGTCGGCCCCGATATCCCGATCGAGGTGCTCATCGCGAGCGGCCGGCCGCACGGTCATCTGCCTTGGCGCCCGGATGGGACGACGCCGTGGGCGGACCGCTGGCTCGAGTCGAGCTTCCCGTACTGGGCGCGCTCGATCCTCGAGCAATGGCACGACGGCGTCTTCGACGCGCTCGACACCGTCGTCTTCTCGCGCACGGACGATGCGAGCCAGCGGCTCTATTACTACGTCAGAGAGCTGCAGAGGAACGGCAAGCTGCGCGGGCCCGCGCCGCGGATATTCGACGTCGCGCTGATCCCGCGCGAGTCGAGCCTCGCGCACACCGAAGCCGCGCTCCGGGAGTTGATGCGCGCGCTCGGCGTCGACGCCGACGCGCTGCCTGCGGCGATCGAGCGCGCGAACGCGATTCGCCGGCACATCGCGCTGCTCGAACGCTCCCGTGCCGCGAACGGTCCGCTCTACGAGCGGCTCGGGCGGGCAGCGCTTTGGAGCGATCCGTGCGACTGGATCGACTCGCTGCGTCTGCCCGACGCGCCGCCGGCGACGACGAGGCTGCTGCTCGCCGGCAGCATGCCGCCGGACGAGCGCGTGCACGACGCGGCGGAGGCGGCGGGCGCGAGCGTCGTCGCGGAAACGCATGCGCTCGCGCTCGGCCGGCTCGGCCCGGAGCTCGACGCGGCTTCGGCGGGCCCGCTCGACGAGCCGGTCCGCGCGGTCGCGAAGTACCTTCGCGCGGCGTCGGTCGCGCCGCGTGCATTCCTCGATCGAGGCGCGTGGATCGTCGAGCGCGCTCGTGCGGCGCGCGTCGACGGCGTCGTGCTCTGGCTGACGCGAGAGGACGAGGCGCTCGCGTGGACGGCGCCCGTGCAGCGGCGCGCGTTGGAGGCGGCAGGGATGCCGGTGTTGATGCTCGCGGCCCGTCGGTGGCAGGCCGACGACGACACGCCCGAGCGGATGGCGGAGTTCATAAGGAGGTGTCGAAGTGAGACCGCTTGAAGGCACCGCGGTCATCGCGGCCGACGGGATGGCATCACGCCCGCTGTGCCGTCTGCTCCGGACACTCGGTGCGGAGATTCGCGAGGCGCCGCTCGATGCGGAGCATGTCGCGCGCGCCGACTTCCTCGTCGATGCGTCGGGCATCGAGCGCCTCGCGGATCGAGGCGTCACGCGCGCGCAGCTCGGGGCGTGGAACCCCGCGCTCGTGCACGTCTCGGTCACGCCTTTCGGCAGCGGCGGCGAGCGTGCGCGCTGGCGCGGCGGCGAGCTCGTTGCTTCGGCGATGGGGGGCACGCTGCGGATGACCGGGGAGCCGGACAGGCCGCCGGTCAAGGAGGCGCTCGATGCGTGCACGTTCCACGCGGAGATGGTCGCGGCCGCGGGTGCGATGGCGGCGTGGTACTCGCGGCTCGACTCCGGGCTCGGTCAGCACGTCGACGTATCGATCCAGGAGGTTGCGTTCACGCGCAACGTGAACGGCGTGCTCGCCTGGCAGTTCGACCGCCGCAAGCTCCACCGCGCCGGCCAGGCGCTGAACTACGGCCGCGCGACCGTGCGCTGCCTCTGGCGACTCGCCGACGGCTGGTGCTTTCATAGCCTGATGACCGGACGCTTCGGGGCGCCGGCGAACGAGGCGCTATCCAACTGGATCGACGAGGTGGGGCTGCCGAATCCGCTGCGCGGAGTCGACTGGCTGCGCTACGACCGCTCGACGCTCGATCCGGAGACGCGCGCGACGTGGGAACGCGCGATCGACGCGTTCTTCCGGACGCGGACGCGCGCCGAGATTCGCACCGAGGGACGGCGCCGCGGCATCAACGCGTGTGTCGTCGAGGAACCGGGCGACGTGCCGCACGATCCGCATCTCGCCGCGCGCGGCTTCTGGGACGAGCATGACGGCATCAAGCGGCCGTCGCGCTTCGCGCGATTCACGGGGCCGCCGGCGGACGCGGTACCGCCGACACACGGCGAACGGCGAAATCGACGAGACGCCGGCACGAACGGCGACCGAGGCGGCCCGCTCGCCGGAATGCGTATCCTCGATTTCTCGTGGGCCCTCGTAGGCTCGATCTCGACGAAGATCCTCGGCGATCTCGGCGCCGACGTGATCAAGGTCGAGAGCCGGAGCCGGCCGTGCCTTTCGCGGCTCGACGTGCAGGTCTCGGCGTCCCGCCGCGGCGACCTCGACGACAAGCCGTGGTTCGCGCATCTGAACACGTCGAAGCGCAGCCTGTCGCTCGACCTGAAGCGCCCCGAGTCGCGCGAGATCGTCGAGCCGCTGCTCCGCTGGGCCGACGCGGTCGTCGAGAATTTTTCGCCGGGCACGATGGACAAGCTCGGGCTCGGCTACGCGACGCTGTCCCGCGTGCATCCGGGCCTCGTGATGGCTTCGGGCAGCGTCTACGGTCAGACGGGTCCGCTCGCGCAGGAGTGGGGCATCGACGGCACCGGCGCGGCGCTGTCGGGCCGCACGTTCCTGACCGGCTGGCCGGACCGCGATCCCGTCATGCCGGGCTCCGTGCCTTATGGCGACGTGATCGTGCCGTACGTGATCGCGGCCTGCGTGATCGCCGCGCTTGGCCATCGCCGGCGCGGCGGTAGCGGCTGTCATATCGACGCGTCGATGTACGAGATCTGCGTGCAGCAGATGGCCGATGCGATCGAAGCGGCGCAACGCGGAGACGCACCTCGCCGGATGGGCAACGCGGACCCGAACGTGCGGCTCCAGGACGTGTTCCCGGCGCGCGGCGAGGATCGCTGGGTCGCGATCAGCGCATTCGACGACGCGGACGTCGAGCGCCTCGAGGGTCTGACCGGTGGCCGTCCAATTGCCGACTGGACCCGCGAGCGCGACGAGGTCGAGCTCGTCGAGCTGTTGCAGCGCGAAGGGATCGCGGCCGGCGTCGTCCAGGACATCGAGGATCTCGTCGAGCGCGACGAGACGCTTCGCCGCCGCGGTGCGCTCGTCGATCTGCCGCATCCGAAGCTCGGCCGCTTCGGCCACATGCGGACGCCAATCTCGTTCTCGCGGGACGTCGTGACGCCGTACAGGGCGCCTGCGATCGGCGAGCACACGCGCGAGATCGTGCAGACCATAGCGGGCATCGATGCCGCACGCCTCGCGGAGCTCGAAGCGCAGGGAGTGCTCGAGTGAGCGCGAACGTGCATACGACGAGACGGCCGCCGCTCGAGTGCACGGCCGCGGCGAAAGCCTATCAGAAGGCGTTCGGCGCGGAGCTTCGCACGCGCGTCGTCGAGCGGGGCGAGCCGTTCGCGGTCGCGCAGGCGGACACGCCGCACGAGATCTTCCACGCGATGGACATCCCGGTCGTCTCGAATCAGTGGTGGTCCGCGTACATCTCGGCGAAGCGTCTGTCCGAGCGGTACTTCAAAGTGCTCGACGATCTCGGTTTCCCGCCGAACCGGTGCAGCTACTGCTCGCTCGGACTGGCCTGCACGCTTGCGGCCGATCCCGGCACCGCGCCGTGGGGCGGCCTGCCGCGGCCGACCGTGCTCGTCGCGCGGCTCACGTGTGAGTGCATCCAGCACGTCTTCTCGACGTGGGCCGAAGCGCTCGGCACGGAGTTCTTCCCGATGGAGGCGCCGGCCTGGGTCAATACGATTCCCGAGTGGTATCGGCATTCGCGCACCCGGTGGGAAGAGGTCTACGACGCCCGCCGGATCGAGCTCCTGGCGGCCGAGATCCGCGAGCTGATCGCGCTGCTCGAGCGGAAGACGGGGCGCGTGTTCGACTTGGAAAAGCTCGCGCGGCTAATGGAGCGAATCAACGAGCAGGAGGAGCTCCTCGCCGAGACCGCCGCGATCGTCGGCAGCGCGAGGCCGTGCCCGATTACGCTGAACGATCAGATGACGAACACGATGATCTCGCAATGGCATCGCGGCTCGGACTGGGCCGTCGCCCACGCGCGCCGGTTCCGCGACGAGGTTCGCGAGCGCGTCCGCGCGGGCCATGCGGATCCGTCCGCCGAGCGGATACGGCTGATGTGGATCGGCGCGGGCCTCTGGCACGACACGTCGTTCTACGACGCGCTCGAGGAACGCATCGGCGCGGTATTCGTGTGGTCGATGTACCTGCCGTTCGCCGGCGCGCAATATCCGCGTGTCAGCCGAGGACGGCCGCTCGAGGCGCTCGCGAGCCGGATCTGCTCGATGAACGAGGTGCTGCATTTGCCGCCGTGGATGACGGAGTGGCTCGTCAGCGAGGCCGCTCGCTGCGGCATCGACGCCGCGGTCGTGCTCGTGCCGCCCGACAATCGGCTGTCGCAGTCGGGCACGTTGCTCGCGAGCGAAGCGCTGCGGGCGGCCGGCGTGCCGGTGCTCCTGCTGTCGGCGGACATGGTCGACGCGAGCACGTGGGACCGCGACGCGGCGGTCGAGATCGTCGAGACCTTCCTTCGCCGCGAGGTGACGCCATGAGGCTGGCGCTCGCTGCGGTGCTGGTCGTCGCCGGCTGCGCGCGGGGACCCGACGCCGTTACCGGTGACGACGCGGGCGATACCATCGTCGAGCTCGTGTACGCGACGCCGTATAGCCCTACTCATCCGTTCAGCCGCGCGGACCGGCGCTGGATCGAGTTTGTCGAGACGCAATCGAACGGCAGGCTGCGCATCCGGCCGAGCTGGTCGGGCGCGCTGCTTTCGTCCGAGCACTCGATGATCGAGCTGAGGCACGGCGTCGTCGACATCGGGCTGATCACGCCGATCTACGTCGCGGGGGGCGTGCATCTGATTCGTGCGCAATCGGGCTTCTACGGCGGCGTGCGCGAGATCGAGGAGCAGGTCGCGCTCTACTACTGCCTCGCGAACGCCCATCCGCAGTTCGAGCTCGAGCTCGAAGGTTTGAAGATCCTCGCCGTGCAAGGCGGAAGCCTGCCGGGTCTCGTCACGCGCGAGCGGCCCGTGGCGTCGCTCGAGGACTTGCGAGGCCTGCGAGTTCGCGTGCCGAGCGAGCTGATGAACGTGATGCGAGACCTCGGCGCAGACCCCGTGAACATGCCGATGGGCGAAGTCTATTCGGCCCTCGCGAAGGGCATCATCGACGGCGTCGTTGCGCCGACCGATACGTTCCGCGCGCTGCATCTCGCCGAGGTGGCGAAGTACTACACGCGGCTCGCCGTGCCGCGCGGCGCGTATCCGGCACGGGCGATCGGCACGAGGCGCTGGCTCGAGCTCTCGGCCGCGGATCGCGACGTGCTCGAGGCGTCGATTCCGATCTGGGAGGCGGCGCTCGCGGACGAGAACAGGCGAGCCCTCGAGGAGGGCTGGCAGTACGCCGTCGAGCGGGGCGTCGTCGAGGTCGAGATCAGCGTGGAGGACCAGGCGCGGTTCGACTCGCTCTATGCCCGCGAGGCCGAGCGCAGCGCCGCGGCGCTGTCGCGCTACGGGATCGACGGCGTATCGGTGCTCGCGGCCGCACGCGCGAGCATCGGCGCGGACGGCAGCGTTAGCTGCGCCGGAGGCGGCGAGTGATGCGCGTGCTCGACGGCATCCGCGTCGCGGACTTCAGCCACGTGATGGCGGGACCGTACGCGACGCATCTGCTGCGCCTTCTCGGCGCCGAGGTCATCAAGATCGAGTCGCCGGACGGCGGCGACGCGATGCGTTACTACGGATCGGACCGGCGCTACGACGGCATGGCGCCGGCGTTCATCGCGGTCAATGCCGGCAAGAAGTCCGTCGTGCTGGACTTGAAGCAGCCGGAGGACCTCGGCCGCGCCAGGCGCCTGATCGAGCGATCCGACGTGCTCGTCGAGAACTTCCGCCCGGGCGTCATGCAGCGGCTCGGCCTCGGCTACGAGGACGTGAAGGCGTTGCGGCCCGACATCGTCTACTGCTCGGTGTCGGGCTACGGCCAAACGGGGCCGCGACGCGACTGGCCGGCGATCGACAACATCGTGCAGGCGACGAGCGGCATGATGAGCCTCGGCGGCGATCCGGACGGGCCGCCGATGCGGGTCGGATTTCCGGTCGTCGACACGCTGACGGGTCAGACTGCCGCGTTCGCGATTCTGGCCGCGCTGTTTCGCCGCGAGCGGACGGGCGAGGGCGAGTACCTCGATATCGCGATGTTCGACGCGACGGTCGCATTCATGACGTCCGCGGTCGTGCCGTATCTCGTGACGGGCCGTGCGCTCGAGCGAACCGGCAATACCGGCTACAGCGGGCAGCCGACGTCGGCGGTCTTCAAGTGCGCAGACGGACGATACGTGTCGCTCGGCGTCGTGCAGCAGCGCCAGTTCGAGCTCCTCGCGCGCGCGCTCGGGCGGGAACATTGGCTCGAGGATCCGCGCTTCAGCGATCCGGAGCGCCGCAGGGCGAATGCGAAAGACATGCAGGCCGAGCTCTGCGCGGTGCTCGCGTCGCGCGAGGCCGCCGAATGGGAAGCGGAGCTCAGCGCGGCCGGCATTCCTTGCGGGATGGTGCGAAGCGTCGGCGAGGCGGTCGACCTGCCGGGCCTCGGCGAGCGGAGGTTGCGGGTGCCGATGACGATCCCGGGACTTCCGGGCAACGAGCACGTCGCGGTGGTGGGTTCCGGGATAGTCGGAAGCGCGGCCGACGACGAGGCCTTGGGTCGTCCGCCGAGGCTCGGGGAGCACACGGCCGAGATCGTCGAATGGCTCGAGCGGAGCTGACCCGCGGGCTGCCTCGAGAACCGAGGCATCGAGCGGTCCGGGACTTCCAACGGCAATGAGATAACCGTTGCTCGCGGCCGCATGGGCCGGCCGCGAGCAGGGCCGCCGTAACGAAAGCCGTTCGTTCGCGGCCCGGTCAGACCTCCTGAGCGGCGGCAACCGGCGGCGCAGCGCGCTCTTCCGTGTGGCCGACCGCATAGCGGTACTTCGGCATCAGGCTCATCAGCACGGCCGAGGCGAGCAGGATCGCGGCGGCCGCGTACAGGCCGTTGTCATAGGAGAGATCCGCGGAGAGCTCACGCAGCTTCGGCAAGCCCCAGATGCCGACGGCCGACCCGAGGTAGAACACGCCGAAGATCACGCCGTAGACGCGCCCGTAAGCCTTGAGGCCGTAGTAGCGCTTGATCAAGAACGCGAGCACGTCGAACTCCGCGCCGAGCAGGAAGCCGATCAGCAGCGCGCTGACGTAGCCGAATTCCGGATAGAGCGCATAGAGAAGGCATGCAATGGCGCCGCCGATCGAAACGGTCGTCATCACGCGCGGAGCGAAGACGTGATCGATGATGAAGCCGACGGCCACGCGCGCGAACAGCAGGCCGAAGCCGAACACGGTTTGCAGGCGCGTCGTCTCCTCGGCGGTCCAGCCCGCGTCCCGCAGCAGCGGGACCTGCTGCGTCACGAGGCTCGTCGCCGTGACGCCGAGCAGGAAGAAGCCGAGGTTCAGCATCCAGAACGTCGGCTCGCGCGTCGCTTCGCGGAACTCGAGGCCGAACGCGTGGCTCGCTGCCGAAATCTTGCGTGCGGCGGTCATCGACGGCTCGCGCAGGCAGTAGGCAACGACGGGCCAGCTCACGAACAAGACGAGCGCGGCGACCGCGACGATGGCCTCGCGCCATCCGTACGCCGCGATCATCGGGCCGATCACGAGCATCGGCAGGAACGTGCTGCCGACGCCGATGCCGGCGTTCGCGCATCCGAGCGCGAGTCCGAGCTTACGGTCGAACCACGGCGTGACGGCCTGCAGGTAGCCGAGGGGCCAAAGACCCAGGCCCGCGATCGGCACGAGCGCCCACAGCAGGTAATAGACGTAGATGTTGTTAGGCGTGAAATAGATCGCGGCGAGGCTCAGCGCGAACAACGGGATCGACGTGAGCACGACGCGGCGCGGGCCGAATCGGTCGACGAGCATCCCTTGCAGCGGCGACATCACGACGATCATGTACGCGACCAGCGAGAACGCGAACGATACGTCGGACCGCAGCCAGCCGAACTCCTGCTCGATCGGTGTGATGTAGGCCGTCACGGTCAGGTTCGCGATCACGCTCGGGCCGAGCGCGAGGCCGATCGTCGCGCCGAAGGTGGTCAGGATGCCGTTGCGCGAAGCTTCGGACGGTGGAGTGGCTGTCTGCATGCGTTCCCCCCAGGCCGCGATGGTGTTCTGCTCGAAGTACCGGGAGCAGGGCGAACATGCTCCCGTGACGAATATTCGCTGAACGGGAAGGGACATGTCACGCGTGTTCCCTTCCGCAAGCTCGTGTGTTGTAGTATCCGGCGCTCAATTCTATTTCGTGGCGGGTCGCAAGTCTCGGCCTCGAGCAAACGCCGCAGCGCGCTTCGTCGGGTCGGCGTGCGACCGTCGAGGATGACATTATGGCTTGGTTCTCTAGGTTCTCCGTCGTACTCCTGCTCGCCGGCGGGGTCGCTCACGCGCACCACTCGGCCCCGGCCTTCTACAAGGTGGACGAACGCGTCACGGTCAGCGGCACCGTCACCGAGTTCAGGTTCACGAACCCGCACGCGATCCTCAAGCTCGAGGTCGTCGGCGAGGACGGGACGAAGCAGGAATGGACGGCCGAGACGACGTCTCCGTCGGTGCTGAGACGCCGCGGCTGGAGCCAGCAGAGCTTCACGCCGGGCGAGAAGGTAAGGCTCGAAGGTATGCCGTCGCTCGATGGGAGCTATTTGATCCGCATTACGCGCGCATTCCGCGAGGACGGAACCGAGATCGGCCTGCCGCCGGGAACGAATAACTAGTATGCGTATTTCCAATACCTTCTCGATGATCGCCGGCTGCGCGCTGGCGATCACATTGACCACCGCGAGCGTTCGCGCCCAGTCGCCGGAAGGTCACGGTATCGCTGGTTTCTGGTCGCTGGCCCCGGGACCGACGCCGCCTCGACGCCCGGCGACGCCCGAGGAAGCCGAGCTGATCGCGCAGTTCCCGGAGGGCACGGTGCTCCTCGCGGACGCCGGTGCGGTCGAGTTTCCGCCCGGCGATTACGGCGGCGTCGAAGTGCACGCGAGCTTGCGCGAGGCGGCGAAGGACTACGACCCGGGCAATCAGACGGACGTGTCGTTGACGTGCCGTCCGCCGGGTCTGATCTATTCGATGCAGGGGCCGTTCCCGATCGAGATCTTCGAAGGCCGCGACCTGATCGTGATCAAGCTGGAATATTTCGACCAGGTCCGCGTCGTTTTCATGAACGAGACGGAGCATCCGGACGACTGGCCTCACTCGCATACCGGGCACTCGTACGGCCGCTGGGAAGGCGACACGCTCGTCGTGCATACCGCGAAGCTCTTGCCCGGAACGCTGTTCAACAACGGCGTCGAGCACACCGAGAACGTGAGTCTGATCGAGCGGTTCCGCCTGGCCGATCCGAACACGCTGCTCGTGACGCAGCAGTTCGAGGATCCGGGCTCGTTCACCGGGACGGCCGCGCGTGTCATGGCGTTCCGCCGCGGCCAGGATCACGTCTACCCGTACGATTGCGATCCGGCATACGGGCTTGCGATCGAATCACGCCAAGGCCGCGACTAAAAATCGGAGGCAAACGATGAAGGTTCGTGATGGTGTTCGTGTGACCGCGTTCGTGCTCACGCTGGCCGCGGGGCCGCTCTTCGCGCAGTCCGGAGGGCCGGCGGGCTCCGCGCAGAGCAAGGACTGGACGCCCGGGCAGACCTTCAAGGAGTGCCGCAATTGCCCGGAGATGATCGTGCTGCCGGCCGGCACGTTCGTCATGGGCTCGCCGCCGGACGATCCGATGAGGCGCGACAACGAGGTCCAGCACGAGATCACGTTCGAGCGTCCGTTCGCGATGTCGACGACGCCGGTGACGTGGAACCAATGGGAGGCGTGCGTGCGCGACGGCTGGTGTGACGGCATCGCGGTCGAGAACGCGCTCGCGACGCTGCCGAACGGCGAGCGGAATCCGAATTACCGGGACTACGGACGCGGCACGCGTCCGGTCGTCGGCGTCAGCTGGTACGACGCGCAGGCGTTCGTCGGCTGGCTCAACGCGAAAACCGGCGAGGACGACGCGTACCGCTTGCCGTCCGATGCGGAGTGGGAGTACGCGGCGCGGGCCGGTTCGACGACGAGGTTCCCGTGGGGGGACGAGCTCGATCACGACTACGGCAACTTCGGCTCGGACGTGGAAGGCCGTCTCGGCGGCAAGGCGGAAGGCCGCGACGTGTGGCTCGACGAGACGTCGCCGGTCGCATCGTTCCCGCCGAACGCGTTCGGCCTCTACGACATGCACGGCAACATCTTCGAGTGGGTCGAGGACTGCTACGAGGCCGATCGCGCGCACGCGCCGAAGGACGGCTCCGCGAACCGCGAAGGCAATTGCGCGAACCGCATCTTCAGGAGCGGGACGTTCCTCAGTAACCCGTACATGCAGCGCTCGGCGCGGCGCGGCGCGCCGTACCCGGCCACGACCCGAGGCCGGAACTACCTGGGCTTCCGCGTCGCGAAGACGCTCGACTAGCCGCCGCGTACGATGAGTGTCGCCCGCCTTCGCGCCGCCGCGTGTGTCGCGGCGGCGCTCGTTGCGCTTCATTCGAGCGCCCAGCAGACCCTGCCGCCGCCGCTCGAAGGCGGTCCGCCGTCCGGCGTGCCGGTCGCCGTGCAGATCCTCCGCTGGCGCATGCTCGACGGCGACGTCAATGCGTTGATGTTCCGCAGCATGGACAGCCTCTTCACGACGCGCACCGTCGCGCGCAGCGGCGACGTCTGGAGACTGCCGCGGAGCGATCACGCGCTCGACTTCTCGTACCGCTGGCAGGGCGTGACGCGCCCCGCGGACGAGTTTCTGGAGCGCACGTACACGAACGCGCTCCTGATCATCAAGGACGGCCGCATCGTCAGCGAGATCTACCGCAACAACAGCGACGAGCGGTCGCGCTTCATCGGCTGGTCGGTCACGAAGTCGGTGACGTCCGTGCTGATCGGCTGCGCGCTCGCCGAGGGACTCATCGAGTCGCTCGACGTGCCGATCACGCGCTACCTGCCGGAGCTAGCAGGCGGCGGCTACGACGGCGTGTCGATCCGGCACATCATGCAGATGCGGTCGGGCGTCGATTACGAGGAGCGCTACGATTTCGAAAATCCCGGCGTCGCGGCGAGCAACCACATCGCGGCGCTCGTGCGGAACACGGCGCGCTTCGCCGACGTCGCGCGCACGCTGCCCCGGATTCATGCGCCGGGCGAACGGTTCCAGTACAAGACGATCGACACGGCGGTGCTCGGCTGGCTCGTCGAACGCGTCTCCGGCAGCTCGGTCGCGGCCTATACGGCGCGATGCCTTTGGGAGCCGCTCGGCGCCGAGAGCGATGCGTTCTACATCATGGACGGGCCGCCCGGCGTCGGCCGCGAGTTCAGCGGCGCCGGCTTCAACGCGACGCTTCGCGACTTCGGCCGCTTCGGTCAGATGATGCTCGACGGCGGCGTCGCGAACGGCAGACGCATCGTCTCCGAGGAGTGGGTTCGCGAGTCGACGGAGCCCCTGGGAGACGAGGACGCGGCACGCGGCGGCTACGGGCTTCAGTGGTGGACGATCGGCGGCAGCGACGCGTACGCGGCGATCGGCCTGCAAGGGCAGTACGTCTATATCGATCCAGCGACCCGGACCGTCGTCGTGAAGTTGAGCTACTTCCCGCCGGGAGACAACTCGGCGCTCGACGGCGAGACGCTCGCGTTCATGGCGGCGGCTTCGGCCTGGGAGCCGCGCTGACCCGATCCGGGCAGCATGCGCCGCAGCACGTCGTCCCCGAGGACGACGTGGTGATAGATCGCCGCCCCGGCATGCAGCAGGACGACGGTCGGGAAGACGTACGGGCCCACGATCCGGTAGTGGAACGTATCGAAGAAGACGTCCCACTGCTGCACGGTGATGTCGAACGTCGCGAAGATCCACGCCGCGAGCTCCGTTCGAACGAACGGCGGTATCCGGAAGATGCCGTAATCGACACCGCCGAAGTTGCCGAGATAGCCGGTCACCGGCATTGCGACGATCAGGAAGTAGAGCAGGGAGTGGCTGAGCCGCGAGAGCCACACCTGCCAGCGCGGCATGCCCGGGGGCAGCGGAGGCGGAGGATTCCACAGCCGCCAGACGACGCGGATCACGAACGGCACGAGAATCGTGAAGCCGATGACCTTGTGGTAATTCAGCCCGGGGATCAGGCCTTCCGTGTGTCCCCACGTGAGCCAGATGATGACGACGTACGCGGTCACGATCCACGCGGCCATCGACCAGTGCAGGAATTTCGAGACGCTGCCGTAAGTCGTTTGCGTGTTCTTCAGCATGCTTCTTGTCGCGGCGGATTCCTTGCCGTCGGCGCTGGCGTCGTAGGCGACGGCGATTGTGCAATGCGAGCGTGCGACTGTCTCATCAGGACTGCAAATAGCAACCATCGCCAACACGGATTAGTCGGCATCGGCGACAAATGCTCTAATTCGTTCGAGCTGCAAACCTTGGCCGGCCGTGCGCACACCGCGGCTGCCTGAGGGAGAAGAATGAAGACGAAGAGCCTGCTGATCGCCGCATTCCTGACGCTGACCGGCTTCATCCCGAGAGCGGAGGCACATCATTCGATCGTCGAGTTCGACTACACGCTTGCCTATGCCGTCACGGGCAAGGTCAAGGAGCTGCAGTGGACGAACCCGCATTCGTGGGTGCAGGTGCTCGTCCCTGCGCCGAACGGCGAGACGATCGAGTTCGGCTTCGAGCTGGGTGCTCCGGTGTTCAACATCCGACTCGGCTGGCGCAAGGACAGCATCGTCCCCGGGGACGAGGTGACGGTCGTGTACTGCCCGTCGAGAAACGGCAGTCCGCGCGGCACTCTGATGTACATCTACCTGCCTTCGGGCGAGGTTCTTCCCGGCATTGCGCCGCGCATCTACTCGGGTCCGGCGTTCGAGGATCCGGCCGACGTGCCTCCGCCGCCGCTCCTGGCCTCGAATTGAAGGAGGCCGCGATGCGATTCAGGCTGAACGTGCTCAATGGCCTGCTGTTGACGTTCGTCGTCGGCGCAACGCACGGCGAGGAGCCTTCGCGCGAGGCGTTCAACGGCATCTGGCTCATTGCAGAGGACACGCCGGCTCTGCGCACGCTCGAGGGCGAGATCCCGCCTTTGTTGCCGGAGGCGAAGGCGCGTTACGAGGAGCACCAGCGGCGGCGGGAAAGCGGCGACACGTATTTCGATCGCGCCACGTGGTGTGCGGGCGTCGGCGTGCCGCGGCTCCTGGTCGCCAATCATCCGTTCGAGATCATGGTCGACAAGCGGCAGGTCGGCTTCTTCTTCGAGTGGAACCGCTGGGTGCGCCTCGTCGACATGAGCGGGGAGGAGCTCGAGCCGTACTATCCGACGTCGCTCGGCACCGCGACCGGCGCATGGCAGGACGACGGCTCGCTGGTCATCAGGACATCGGGCCTGATGCACGAGACGATCATGGATCACGCGGGCCTGCCGCACAGCGACGAGCTCGTGATGACGGAGACGCTGCGGCTGATCGACGCCGACACGCTGGAGAGCCACATCCGTTTCGAGGACCCGCTGACGTTCAGCGCCCCGTGGGAAACGAAGGTGATTTACAAGCGTCAGCACGGTGCGCGTTTGAAGGAGGACGTGTGCCTCGATCGCATCAAGCAGGGGTTGCCGCCGATATGACACGTACGCGCAGGATGACGGGCTTCATCAATACTGCGCGCGCCGTGCTCGCGGGTGCCGTTGCGCTGGCGGGCGCGGAGGCCGCGGCTCAGGGCCCGGGCTTCGGGATGAGCGAAGCACCGCCGATTCCGGGCTACGAGCCCTCCACGGATCCGCGTGATTTCAGCGGCCTGTGGCGAAGCAAGCCGGCGCCGGGATCGTTCCTGCCGTTCGTGCTCGCCGGCGAGCTGCCGTTTACCGAGGCCGCGAAGGCGCGCGTCGACTATGCGCGGCGGATGGCCGCGCAGGGCACGCAGCTCGCGACGCCGCACGTGATGTGCCGTCCGACCGGCGTCAACCAGGCCATCGGGCCGATTGCTCCGGTGTACGTGCTGCAGAACGCCGAGAAGATCGTGTTCATCGTGATGGACGAGATCCGCGACATCCGTCAGGTGTACTTCGCCGACGAGCATCCTGCGGACCTCGAGCCGAGCTACGGCGGCCATTCGATCGCGCGTTGGGAAGGCAATACGTTGGTCGTCGATACGACGGGCTACAATGGGCGCGGCGTGTTGAACGACGCAGTGCATTCGTCGAACATGCACATGACGCAGCGCATGACGAAGAGCGCCGACGGCCTGACGCTCTACATCGAGACTACGCTGAACGATCCCGCAACGTTTACCGAGCCGGTGATCGTGAAGCGCGAGTGGGCCTGGGTGAACGGCCAGCAGCCGCTCGAGTTCGACTGCGAGGAGAATCCGCGGGAAGACAACTTCTCCGGCATGATCTTCGAGGAGGAGTACCTGCGCCCGATCTGCATTCAGCACGAAGGGCAGGGCGAGGAGCTGTCGAGAGTCGTCTGCGAGACGCCCTGAGCTCGAGCGGTCGAGCCGCGCGTCCGCGAGGTCGGGCGGGCAAGTGTAGCTCCACGCCGTGTGCCGGATCGGGCCGCAAAGGCCCGATCGTGGGGGGAGGTTTGCTTGTGAACGACGATCCGCGTGCCACGCTCGCCGGCAGCCCGATGAGCTGGCTGCAAATCACCGCCGTCGCGATCACGATCGCATTGAACGCGCTCGACGGGTTCGACGTGCTGTCGATCAGCTTCGCGTCACCCGGCATCGCCGCCGAATGGGGCATCGACCAGGCCGCGCTCGGCTTCGTGTTGTCGATGGAGCTGATCGGGATGTCGCTCGGCTCGGTGATCCTCGGCGGTGTCGCCGACAGGGTGGGGCGCCGCGCGACGATGCTCGGCTGTCTCGTCCTGATGGCCGGCGGCATGCTGATGGTGACGACGTCCCGGGGCATCGTCGATCTGTCGTGCTGGCGGATCGTGACCGGCATCGGCATCGGCGGCATGCTGGCCGCGACGGCGGCGGTCGCGGCCGAGTTCTCGAACCGGAGACGCCGTGACCTCTGCGTGTCGCTGATGGCGATCGGCTATCCGATCGGCGTGGTCGTCGGGGGCTCGATTGCGGCCCAGCTGCTCGCCGACTACGGGTGGCGGTCGGTGTTCTACTTCGGCGCGGCGGCCACCGCCGCGTTCATTCCGATCGTGTTCTTGTTCGTGCCGGAATCCGTGCACTGGCTCGCGCGCAAGCAGCCCGAAGGCGCGCTCGAGCGGATCAACCGCACGCTCCGGAGGATGGGGCATGCGACGATTCGGGCTTTGCCCGAGCTCTCGTCCGACGCGCGTCAACGCAGCGTCTCCGACATCCTCGCGCCGGGGCTGCTCGGCACGACGGTGATCGTCGCCGCGGCGTACTTCTTCCACATCATGACGTTCTATTTCGTCCTGAAGTGGGTGCCGAAAATCGTCGCGGACATGGGGTTCACGGCATCGTCCGCGGCCGGCGTGCTGGTGTGGGCGAACGTCGGCGGCGCGATCGGCGGTGCGGTGCTCGGCATTCTGACGCAGCGGTTCAACGTGAAGGCGTTGACGATTGGGGCGATGCTGCTTTCGACAGTTCTCGTCGCGGTCTTCGGGCGCTCGCCCGAGGATCTCGCGCGCCTGTCGATGCTGTGCGCATTCGCCGGCTTCTTCACGAACGGCGCGATCGTCGGCATGTATGCGATCTTCGCGAAGGCGTTCCCGACGCACGTGCGCGCGACGGGCACGGGTGTCAGCATCGGCGTGGGGCGCGGCGGGTCCGTGCTCGGACCGATCATTGCGGGGTTCCTGTTCGACGGCGGCGTCGGGCTGCCGACGGTCGCGCTCGTGATGGGCCTCGGCTCGCTGCTCGCCGCGGGCGTGCTGATGCTGTTGACGCTGGAGCCGACGGGGCCGGAGGCAGCGGAGGGGGGGCGAGCGGAACGGATGCCCGTGTCTCGTGCGTCGCCGTCGGCGCAACTGGGGTAAGCCTGCCGTCGACGGCGGAGGCCGACGCCGCAGACGCGGAGCATCGAGGCTGCGTATCCGTGATCCCGGCGCGAAAATACCGGCACCGCATCACGAGGAGCCGCCCCATGAGCCGCAGCCTCTCTCGCCATCCGATACACCTCGGCCTCGGCGCGACGGCCGTCAGCGAGCCCGAGTTCACCGGCATCGAGTGGTACGAGCAATACGCGCAGCGTCACGCGAGCGACGGCCTCGAAGGCCGGCTCGTCTCGATGTACACGTTCGATGCGCCGTGGGACAGCTGGGAGGTGCACCCGCACGGCCACGAGGTCGTGATCTGCACGGAAGGCGAGATCACGCTCGTGCAGGAGATCGACGGCAAGGAAGTTCGCACGACGTTGCGGGCCGGCGAGTACGCGATCAATCCGCCGGGCGTCTGGCATACGGCCGATGTTTCCGCGCGTACGACGGCCGTGTTCATCACTGCGGGTGCCGGCACGCAAATACGGCCGCGCAGCGCGACGCAGGCGGCGGAGCGCGCGTAGCTCCCGCCGGCGTGCCTGCGGCGCCGCGGGCCAACGTGCGGCGCGTCGCGCCGCAACGAGCGTGTCCCGCCGCAGCGGGCTGTGCCGCGCGGTTCGAGAGTCCGTTACCGCGCCTCGACCGGCACGAGCTTCTGCGCACGCCGGTTGTTGACGATCTCCGCCGTGTAGAGGTTTCCCTTCGAATCGACGGCGATGTGATGCACGATGTCGAACTCGCCGGGGCCGGTGCCTCGCGATCCGACGGCGCCGATCTGCATCATCGACTGTCGATCGAACAGCACGACGCGCATCGCGCCGGAATCGACGACGTATAGGAGCTCCTGAGCCGGGTCCGGCGAGAACGCGAAGCCCGCCGGCACCGGCACGACGTCGCTTCCTTCGTTCGTCACGCGCACCTGCCGCAGGAACTCGCCGTCGCGCGTGAACATCTGGATGCGGTTGTTGATCCGATCCGCGACGTAGACGATGCCGTCGTTCGATACCTTGATCGCGTGCGGCAAGCCGAACTCGGGCGGCCCCTCGGGCGTCGACTGCGGCTGCGGGGCCGGCGCGTTCGGCGCGAACGTCGGCGGCGGCGGGTTGCCGAACGCGCCCCACATTCGCTTGAACTCGCCGGTCTCGGAGTCGAACACGATGACGCGCTTGTTGCCGTAGCCGTCGGCGACGTAGACCTCGTTCGCGTCGGTATCGACGAAGACGTCGGTGGCCTGGTGCACGTTCTCGGTATCGAGGTTACCGGTGCTCTTGCCGCTCTCGCCGATCTGCAAGACGAGCTCGCCGTCCATCGTGAACTTCATGATCATGTCGTCGCTGACGCCCGGCGTCGTCGGCCGGGGCCAGCCGGCGCGGCCGCCGAGCCAGACGAAGTCGTTGGCGTCGACGAAGATCCCGTGCTCGCGGCCGAGCCACGCGGCGCCGTCGGCGGTTCCGCCCCAGCTCCGCAGAAGGTTGCCTTCGGTATCGAACTGAAGCACCGGCGGCGCGGCGTTCGCGCGTTGCTCCGCGGGAATGGATTGGGGCACGTGCAGCACCCAGACGTTGTCGTTGCGGTCGACCGAGACCGACGTGACCTCGCCGAGCACCCAACCGTTCGGCAGCGTCGGCCAGGTCGGGTCCACCTCGTACTGCGGCGCGCGCGCAGCGGGTTGGGCATGGACCGCGTGACCGACGCAGAGCGCGAAGGCCGGCAGCAGGGCCGCGCACGCGCGCGGCCAGGGAAGAGACGTGATGTTCATCGTGCGACTCGATACGGCAGGTTCATGGGTGGACGGAGCATCGACGGTTCAGCGCAGCGAACGGTCGTCGCATGCGTCGGTCTGATACGGCACGTTCGACGGATGGACGACATCGAAGCCCGTGTACGGCTCCACGAAATAGAGCGGATCGGCAGCGACGAACTCGCGCGTGAGCGCCATCGATTGGGGATCGAGCGAGAAGCGCTCCGTGAGCTCGAGCGCGTCGCTGTGCACGAGGCCGCGCGTGAGTGGCCCGGCGCGTACGCCGACCGTGTGCACGATCAGCACGTCGTTCTCCCATCGTCCGATCGAATGACCGGTGAGGCTCGGCTCGAGGTCGGCGGGATGCTCGGTCCGATCGAGATGGATCGTCCGCGCGTAGTCGAACTTGCCGTACTCGAGGCGGATGGTCTTCTCGTCCTGCGTGATGCGGTTGACCGGGCTGTCGTAGCTCCAGTCCATGAGGATGCTGATCGGCTCGCAGCGCATCGCGGGATTCGGCTCCGCGGCCGCGGCGGCCGCCTGGCCGGCCTCGGTCAACGGCACACGGCCGGTGAAGAGACGGGACGCGGCCGCGGCCGAGAAGAGCGATTCGTCGGGGCGGCGGCCCGGGGAGGCCGATGTCTCGGCGTCTTCATCGGCCGCGGACTGCGCCTCGCCGAGCGGCACGAGCGCGCCGTGCACGCCGCGCGGATCGGCCATCACGAGCTGCTCGGCGGCCCAGAGACCCGCGATGCTCGGGTCGCCGTTCGGCAGGCGTGCCGCACGCGGCGGCGGCGGGGCCGCGACCGGCGGCGTGCGCTGACCGTAGCGGTCAATCGAGCTGCCGTCGGCGAAGACGAGCGTGCTGACGTAGCAGGCGTCGCGGGCGTTTCGATCGGGCGCGCCCCTGATCGTGACCTTCTCGCCGACGACGAACATCTCCGGCGTCCAGCCCGAGCGGCGAAGCGTCGTCGCCGAGCGCATCTCGCAGCGCATCGCGATGTGCTCGCCGTCTGCGCGGGTCACGTCGAGATAGAGCCACGAATGGGGATTCACGAACGCGACATCGGTGACCGTGCCGGTGATCTCGATCTCCTTCGTCATGTCGAAGGGGCCGAAGCCGTGATGCGCGAAGGCGAAGGGCGTCCAGAGCGCGAAGACGACAGAGACTTGCGATTTCACCGACGAACCCCTCCGATCGAACGAGAGCGACAGCGTCACGAGCCGATACCGAGCTCGCGACGCACGATCGTGCTGCCTTCGACGAGCGCACAAAGCTTGCCGAATGCAACGTCGCGGTCGAGGTACTTCATGCCGCAATCGGGCGCCGCGACGAGCCGCGACGGCGGAACGTAGCGGAGCGCGGCGCGAATCCTGTCCGCGACGACCTCCGCGGGCTCGATCTCCGCGGTGCCGAGATCGAGCACGCCGAGCACGACCGTCTTGTCTGCGAGCTCGGCCAGCACGGCAGCGTCGAGCCGCGGCTGCGCCGCCTCGATCGAGATCTGTGTCGCGACCGTGTCGGCGAGCGGCGCAAGGAACGCATAGCGGCCGGGCTTGTGCGGGACGAGCGCTGCATAGCCGAAACAAACATGGACCGCGGTCGCGGCCTCGAGCCCATCGAGCGCGCGATTGATGGCACGAACGGCATAGCGCCGTGCGGCGTCGACGCGTGATTCGAGCCACGGCTCGTCGAGCTGGATGATGTCCGCGCCCGCGGCCTCGACATCCTTCGCCTCGGCGTTGACCGCCTCGGCGAACGCCATCGCGAGCGCCTCGTCGTCCCGATAGTGCTCGTCCTCGGCCTGCTGCGCGAGCGTGAACGGTCCGGGCAGCGTGACCCGGATCCGGTGCGACGTCGCTGCGCGGAGGAACTCGACGTCGCGCAGGATCACGGGCCGCGGGCGGCGCACCGGGCCGACGATCCTCGGCACGACCGAGGGCTTGCCGAGCCGATTGACGATCGAGCCTGGGCGCTCGAGGTCGATGCCGTCGAGCGCCGTCGCGAAGCGGTTCGAATAGCTTTCGCGCCGGACCTCGCCGTCGGTGATCACGTCGACGCCCGCGCGCTCCATGTCGCGAATCGCGAGGAGCGCCGCTTCGTCCTGAGCGGCCTCGAGCCGTTCCGGCGCGACGCGCCAGAGCGCGTGGTCGCGCACCCGCGGCACCTTGCCGGCGAGGCGCGAGCGGTCGATGAGCCAATCAGGCTGCGGATAGCTGCCGACGACGGTCGTCTCGATCATTCGAACGCGCTCGTATGCTCCGTGTTGTTCGGCGTGCGATCGCCCGCGAGCCAGCGCGCGAGCTCGCGGTGCGCGTCGGCCCGGCGCTTTGCCGCGATCGCGTCGGCATCGGGCGGATCGAGCGTGAGCTCGAGCTTCAGGTCGTCCGGCGTCGTGACGTAGAGCGAGCGGCAGTAGCCGTGGTCCGTCACCCGATAGCGAATTCCGGCGGCCTTGAGCCGCCGCTCCGTCTCTTCGAAGTGCTCGCGATCGACCTTGAGCGCGATATGCGGGAAACGCGCTTCCTGAGGCTCGCGAGCACGAAACCGTTCGTAATCCTCGGGGGCGGCGAACTGGAAGAACGCGAGCGCGCCGCCGTCGGCGAGCGCGTAGAACGTGTGGCAGTACTCGAGCTCTCGGCCCGCCTCCGGGTTGTAAGTGCGCTCGCACCACGTCGCGACGAGCGGCATGCCGAGGAAATCTTCGAAGAATCGCCGATTCGCTTCCTGGTCCTTCGTGACCCACGCGTGGTGGTGCAGACGGAGAGGGACACGCATCGCGGTGATCTCCTCGAGGTCTTCCAACCGCAAGATCATACACGGAGTCGGGATGAAATCTGCCGCGGTCGCGAGTTCGATGCTACGATCGCTGCACCGACGGCGCCGCCGGGGGAGGGCGGATGACGGAAGCGTCGAGGGTCGATGTCGCCGAGCTGATCGACCGCAGGCCGATCGGCCGTTTCCAGATCAAGCTGTTCGCGCTCTGCGCGATGTCGCTGATCATGGACGGCTTCGACGTCCAGGCGATGGGCTACGTCGCGCCGGAGGTCATCCCGGAGCTCGGCATGTCCGGCGGCGAGCTCGGTGTGATCCTCGCCGCGGCAAACGTCGGGCTCTTGGTCGGCGCGATGGTCTTCACGGTGCTCGCCGACCGCATCGGCCGGCGGCCGGTGCTCATCTTCGGGACGCTCTTCTATGCGGTAATGGCGCTTCTTACGGCGCAGGCGGACAGCACGACGGAGCTGCTCGTCCTGCGCTTCGTCGCCGGGCTCGGCATGGGATCGATCATTCCGAACGCGACCGCGCTGATCGGCGAGTACAGCCCGAGCCGGCGCCGCGTCACGTTGATCATGACGATCACCGTCGGCTTCACCGCCGGCGCGGCGCTCGGCGGGCTCGTGGCGGCCTGGCTGATGCCGCTTTTCGGCTGGCGCTCCGTGTTCTATTTCGGCGGCGTCATTCCGCTCGTGATCGGCGCGCTGATGATCTTCTGGCTGCCGGAGTCGCTGCAGTTCCTCGTCGTGCGCCGGCGGCTCGTCGAGGCCGCACGCTGGCTCGCGCGCGTCGAGCCCGGCGTGCGCGTCGGTCCCGCGACGGAGCTCGTCGTGCCCGAGGAGACCCGCGGCGGTGTGCCGGCCGTCGACTTGCTCCGCGAAGGGCGCGCAGGCGTGACGCTGCTCTACTGGGCCGTGAACTTCACGAACCTGCTGAATCTCTATTTCCTCGCGGGCCTCCTACCGACGATCCTCACTCGCAGCGGATTCGCTTCGTCGGCGTCGGCGCTGATCGGCGGCGTCATGCAGCTCGGCGGCACGATCGGAACGTTCGGTCTCGCCTGGCTGATCTCGAGGAAGGGCTTCACTCCGATGCTGACGGCGACATTCGCGGTCGCCGCGGCGTCGATCGCGCTGATCGGCAGCACGCCGGTGCTCGCGTTCGCACCGTTGCTGACCTTCGTCGTGTTCGTCGCCGGGTGGTGCGTGATCGGCGGGCAACCGGGGCTGAACGCGCTCGCGGCGACCTACTATCCGACGTCGATGCGCTCGACCGGGATCGGCTGGGGGCTCGGCATCGGCCGTCTAGGCGCGATCGTCGGGCCGCTGATCGGCGGGCGGCTGCTCGATCTCGACTGGTCGACCCAGCAGGTGTTCATCGTGTTCGCGATGCCGGCGGTCGTGTCGATGCTCGTGATGGTGGCGCTGCACGTGCTGCTGCGTGGCGGCGCTGCCGCGCGGGCGGTGCAGCAGGCGGCGTGATACCGCATCGCGTCCAAGACGATCGCGAGACGGCAAGTAAAGCGATCGCGCTGGTACGCATCGTGCATGCCGTGCCGTTCCCTCGCCGTTCAGGCGACCGGAGGGAGGGCATCCCATGCACGCCGCCGCGACTGCGTCCCGCATGTCTCTCGGATCGGCCGCCCTCGCTGCCGCGCTCTGCAGCGCACCGGCGTCCGCCCAGATCGAGGAAGTCATCGTCACCGCCCAGCGGCGCGAGCAGGCGCTTCAGGAGGTCGGCGCGGCAGTGACCGCGATCGACGCCGGCCGGCTCGAGTCGCAGCGCATCACGACGCTGGAAGACCTGCAGATGATCGTGCCGAGCATCACGCTCGGCAACGACTTCAACATGGCGAAGCTCTTCATCCGCGGCGTCGGCGCGAACACGTCGACGACGGGCAGCGAGACCGGAGTCGCGATGCACGTCGACGGCGCGGTGATCTCCCGTGCCGAGGCGCAGCTCACGTCGCTGTTCGACCTGGAACGGGTCGAGGTCCTGCGGGGGCCGCAGGGGACGCTCTACGGGCGCAACGCGGTCGGCGGGTCGGTGAACCTGATCACGAGGAAGCCGACCCCGGAGCTCGAGGGCTACGCGCGGGCGACGTTCGGGAACTACGATCAGCTCGACCTCGAAGCCGCGCTCGGCGGCCCGCTGACCGATCGCTTGCTCGGCCGTCTCGCCGTGAAGAGCGATTCCCGCAGAGGGTTCGGCGTGAACCCGGTGACCGGGCGCGACGTCGACGACCTGAACCGGCAGATGGCTCGCGCGCACCTGCAGTTCCTCGTGTCGGATAGGCTCACGTGGCTTCTGACCGGCGAGACCTATACGCAGCGGGACGCGTCGAGAGCGCTGAAGTTCCGCGCGGAGAGCTACCCCGGCGTGCCGCGGCTTGCCTCGCCCGGGGGCGGCGGATACGCCGCCGAGCCGCGGGATCTCGCCTCCGAGTTCGATCCGGAAAGCGTCGCGGAGACGTGGGCCATCACGTCGACCGTCGACTGGCAGCTGGGCGACCGGCTCGCGTTCCGGAACATCACGAACTATCGCGAATACGAAGGCTACATCACGCAGGACCTCGATCTCTCGGCCGTCGTCAGCAGCCTCGCGACGAACAACTTCAACACGAGCGTGCAGCGGCGCGACGTCGAGGACGAGCAGATCAGCACGGAGTTTCAGATCAACTTCGACACCGAGCGCGTCAACGCCGTGTTCGGGCTCTTCTACTTCGACGAGGACCAGGCGCCGGTCGACACGGTCGGGCTGACGCCGCTCCTCGGGCAGCCGCACATCCTCGACACGATGGCGGATCCCGCGAGCGGCCGATTCCCGCCGATCGGCCCGACGGGACTCTCGATCGACGGGCAGTTCGTTCCCGAGGTGCCGATCGGCCCCGAGTTCCCGCTCGACATGTGCGACACCGCGGAGCATGCGGGCGGCGGTCTGATGGGCGTCACGGTATTGCCGCCGAAGCGGGTGTGCCTCGAGTCGGCCCTCGGCACCGAGGTCTGGGCCGTGTTCGGCCAGGCGCTCATCAATCTGACGGATCGTCTGTCGCTCAAGGTCGGCGGCCGCTACAACGACGAGAAGCGCACGTCCGCGAACCCGTCGTTCGTCGTCGCGCGCAACGGCCTCGGTCCGATCCTGATCACGACGACCGAGGGCACGTCGGTGTCGCGCACGTTCGAGGACTTCACGCCGACCTTCGGGCTCGAATGGCGGCCGGGCGGGGACGGAGGCTCGCTCGTCTACGTGACCGCGGCGGAGGGGTTCAAGGCGGGCGCAGGAGAGAACGCCGCCGGCAGCACGATCATCGTCGATCCCGAGACCGTCGAGAACATCGAGGTGGGCTTCAAGACGACGGTGCTCGACGGCAATCTCGCGCTCAACATCGCCGCGTTCACGTACGACCTCGAGGGCCAGCAGATCAACAAGACGATCAGCGGCGGCCCGGCCGGCTTCAGCACGATCTTCGAGAATGCCGCGCGGACGTCGGCCGACGGCGCGGAGATCGAGCTGTTCGGGCGGATCACCGATCGATTCAGGCTCAATACGTCGATCGCCTACCTCGACTCGCAGTACGACGACTTCCTGACGTCCGACCCGCTGAATCCTCGCAACGTGCAGACGCCCGGACCGCCGGGCTTCCCGGACGATCCAACCGGCTTCAACCCGAACGAGCCCGAGATCCAGCTCGCGGGCAATCCGACGCGGAACTCGCCGAAGTGGTCGGCGAACCTGCACGTCGAGTACGACCTCCCGGTCGAGATCGCGGGCGGCTCGTTGATGTTCTTCGCCGACGCGGTCTATCGCGACGATACGTACTTCACGGAGTTCGCGCGGCTGCTCGAGGGCGCCGAGGCGTACACGATGGTGGACTGGGGGCTGCTCTACACCGCTTCGGACGAGCGGCTGAGGGCCGAGCTCTGGGTGAAGAACGCGAGCGACGTCACGCGCGCGAGCAGCACGTTCGCGCTCGCGACGGCCCGCGTGATCGGCGTGACCTACCTGCCGCCCCGGCGCTACGGCGTGACGCTGAGCTACGACTTCTGAGCGGCCGTCACTCGGTTTTGCGCAGACCCTCCGTGAGCTCGATGGTCACGCCGTAAGGGTCGGTCAGCGTCGCGACGGCGATACCGCCGTGCTCGTCGTCGATCCGATAGGGCGCCGTGAGCTCGATGCCTTTCGCCGCGAGCTCGTCGATGAAGCGCTCGAGCTCGCGCACCTCGAAGCCGACGTGATCGACGGCGCGGCCCCGCGTCGGCACGAGCTCTTCCTCCGGAAGCCAGGAGAAAAAATTCAGCATGTAGCCGACGCCGGGCAGGTCGGCGCCGATGAAGAAGTCGGTTTGTCCCGGCCGCAGCGTTGCATCGAACGCCTTCATGTACCACTGCTGCATCTCGACGAACGACTCGTTCACGAAGTGCACGTGGTGATGCTTGATCGGCGGCGCATACGCGTCCATGTTCGTGACGAGCTCGACCTTCACGCCGTCCGGACCGAGCAGGTACTCGAAGCGCCCGTAGTTCCCGGCCGTGGGCGGGCTCACCGTCTCGCCGGGTCCGGGCTCGCGGCCGACGGTCCGTTCGTAGCCGTTCGCGACGGCCCTCGCGGTGACCTCCGCGACGTCCGGCACGGCGAAGCCGATATGGTCGAACGACGTGCCGCGCGTCGGTCCGGTCGGCGGCTGCTCGCGCAGGAAAAGGTAGACGTCCGGAAACTCGATGACTTCGATGTCCCGCGCGAGCTCGACGGCTTTGCCGCCCAAGACATCCACCCAGAACTTCTTATGCTCGTCGATGCTCGTGACGTTCAGGTGGTAATGGCCGACGATCACGCGGGCGTCTTCGTTCGAGAGCTCGGCACCGACCGACGGGGAAAGCAGCAACAGCACCGAGACCGGCAAGAGCCTTTGGTCGACGACCGCAGCGGCATGACGCAAGACCGATTGCGTGCTCATGTTCCTCTCCGGGAGGCTAGATAGGCGACGAGATCCGCGATTTCCTGCTCGGTCAGCTTGTCGCGGTACGAGGGCATCAATGTGTCGACGAAGCCGTGCTCGACGAGGTCGGCCTTGTCGAAAGAGCGCAGCCGCTCGTCGACATCGAGGAGCTGCACGGTGAACGAGTCGTGGTTCAGCAGGCGGCCCTTGACCTGTTCGCCGGTGCGCGTCACCACCCTGTAGAACCGATTGTGCGGCTGAACCTCGATCGCCGGGTCGAGGATCGACGTCATCAGGTCACCGGCGCGACGAAACCGGCCGATCCGGCTGAGATCGGGGCCGATGCGCCCGCCGCGGCCGTCGATCCGATGGCAATCCGTGCACTCGCCCTTGCCTTCGAACAACGCCTTGCCGCGCTCGGCGTCGCCCGCGAGCCTCGGGTCGTCGCGGGGGCGTGCGTTGTCCCGCAGGAACAGCACGAGCTCCTCGATCTCGTCCTCGTCGAGGTCCGACGGGCCCATCTCGGTCTCCGGGATCCCGTGCATGATGATGTCCGCGAGCTCGCGGTCGGTCAGCGGACGACGGAAGCGGCCGCGGCCGAGATCGATCCCGTCGATCGCGTCGCCGGCCTCGCCGTGACACTCCGCGCATGCGGACGCGTAGATGCTCACCGGGTCCTCCGCCTCGAACACGTGCTGGGCGAAAATCGGAACGGAGGCCGCACCGCAGACGAGCACGGCGACGGTCATGAAGGATCGAAGCAAAGCGGCGCTGCACATCGACGAGCCCATCGAGAAGTGCCCGTCGATGGTACGGCATTGCGACGGCGCCGCAAACGGGCGCTACGCTCGGGGCGGAAGGGGAGCAGGCCAATGCAGGCCGTTCGCGTCCTTCGACGCCCGGACGTAGAATCGCATCTCACCGACTCGACAGTCGCAGGACAGGTAGCGGACTCGACGACATGGCGAAGAACTTGGAAGAAGCGATCCGGCAAGCCGGTAGCCCCGTGAAGCTCTTGTGGAACTCGACGATGCCGCCGGCGGTCGTGCCGCGCGTGATCCCGGAGTTCACGAACTGGCGCGACGAGCAGCTCGCATGGCGCCGCACCGCGGTCCTGTACGATCAGTCGCACCACATGGCGGATCTGAACATCAAAGGCCCGGACGCGCTGAAGCTGATCAGCACGCTCGGCATCAACAGCTTCCGCAATTTCCCCGTCGACATGGCGAAGCAGTTCGTCGCGGTCAACCACGACGGCTACGTGATCGGCGACAACATCCTGTTCCACCTCGACGACGACGAGTATCACGCGGTCGGCATTCCGCCTTCGATCAACTGGCTGCACTACCACGCGGTCACCGGCGGCTACGACGTTCAGGTGTGGCGGGACGACAATTCGTTCTACAGGAAAGGCGATCCAGTCCTGTACCGCTATCAGATTCAGGGACCGGGCGCGATGGAAGTGATCCGCGAGGCGACGGGACAAGAGCCGCCGAAGGTCCGCTTCTTCCACATGACGCGCCTGCGCATTGCCGGCAAGGAAGTTCGTGCGCTGCGCCACGGCATGGCCGGCGAGCCCGGCTTCGAGATCTGGGGGCCTTGGGCGGACAACGACGCCGTGCACTCGGCGCTGCTCGAGGCGGGGCGCAAGCATGGTCTCGTGCAGGTCGGCGGGCGCGCCTACCACACGAACGCGCTCGAGTCCGGCTGGCTGCCGCGTCCGCTGCCCGCGATCTACACCGGCGAGAAGCTGAAGCCGTATCGCGAGTGGCTGACCGAGAACGCGTACGAGACGACGGCGCCGCTCGGCGGCAGCTTCTACTCGGAGAACATCGAGGACTACTACTTCACGCCGTACGAGCTCGACTACGGCCGCCTGATCGGCTTCGATCACGACTTCATCGGCCGCGCCGCGCTCGAGCGGATGGCCTCGGACGGCACGGCGAATCGGCGCAAGAAGGTCACGTTCGTCTGGAACGGCGACGATACCGCGGCCGCATACGGCTCGATGTTCCACGACGAGCCTGGCGCGAAGTTCATCAATCTGCCGATGTCGCTCTACGACACCTTCCACGCGGACCGCATCGAGGCGAACGGCAAGATCGTCGGGCTTTCGACGTGGACCGGCTACTCGGCCAACGTGCGCCGGATCCTGTCATTGGGCACGATCGACGCCGAATTGGCCGAGCCCGGCACCGAGGTGACGCTCGTCTGGGGCGAGGACGTGCCGTCGGCCAAGGTGCAGGTCGAGAAGCACGTGCCGTTCGAGATCCGCGCGACCGTGATGCCCGCGCCGCTCGTCGAGAAGGCACGCACGGCCTATCGTTCGAACGAGGGTCTCGGCTAGCCCCAACGCGGGCCTGCCGCGGCCGTCAACGCCGCGGCAGGACGTCGCGCTCGATATAGCTCGCGACGTCGTGCAGCTCCTCGAGGCTGTACGAGCCGCCGAAAGGCGGCATCGCGGTGCCCGCAACGCCCGAGCGCGCGGTCGCGATGATGTCGACGAGCGCGAGATCGCGCGTGAACGGCTTGCCGAGCTGCGTGCCTTCGCCGGCGGGGCCGTGGCACGCGATGCACACGGTTCGATAGATCTCCGCGCCGCGTGTGAGATCGGGCGTGCGGCTCAAGTCGAAACCGTCGAGAAACGCGAGCGCGTCGCCCGCGTCGTGCGCGTCCGCGTCGGTCGTCGTCGCGTTCTCGGGCAACGGATCGCCCGAGCCCGGCGGCAGCGACTCGATCGTGCCTTCGAGCGAGAAGAGCCACAGGCCGTCGTTCAGACGGCCGCCCGTCACGCCGCCGCCGGCGATGCCGGCGAGGTATTGCACGCCCTTGTGCTCGAACGTCGTGACCGTCGTCGTGAAGCCGCCGTCGGTCTGGAACGACCAGAGGCGCTGGCCGGTATCGCTGTCGAGCGCGGTCAGCTCGCCGTTGAAGCGCCCGGCGAAGATCAGACCGCCTGCCGTCGTGATCGTGCCCGAGCAGCGGCTGTCGAGCAGACGCCGCCACGCGACCTTGTGGTTCGTCAGGTTCATCGCGACGAGCGTGTTGCGGATATCGGTGCCGATGTCCCGGGCGCTGCCGAACGTGCCCTGAACGTAGCGCCGCGCCGGGTCGTCGGGCTCGGGGCCGACCGTCGCGTTCGGATCGCCGCCGCGGCCGCGCCCGGGGCCGTCGCCGGCGCAGATGTACATCAGGTTGTTCTCGACGTTGTAGGAGCTCGGGTGCCACGTGACGCCCGAGAACGGACGCCAGATCGCCTCGACCTCGTTGTTGAACGGCGTGAAGGTTCGGCCTGCGTTGCGCAGGATCCCCTCGAAATGCTCGCCGACGACGTCGATCTCGTGCCGGACGACCGGGTCGCCCTGCGGAATCGGCTGCGTCGCGGCCGTCGCCTGGATGCGGTCCTGAGGCACGGGCGTCTCGACGACCGGCGTCAGCGGGACGCCCGTCGTGCGGTCGAGAATGTAGAGGTAGCCGGCCTTCGACACGGCCGCGATGCCCTTGCGCGGCATGCCGTCGAACTCGGCGTCGAACAGGATCGTCGGGTTCGGCGCGTCGTAATCCCAGATGTCGTGGCGCACGAGCTGGAAGTGCCAGCGATACTCTCCGGTCTCGACGTCCAGCGCGACGACCGATGCGGTGAAGAGATTATCGCCGGGACGAATCGCGCCGTTCAGATCGGGACCCGCGTTGCCGGTCGAGAAGTAGATCATCCCGAGCTCGGGATCGACGCTCGGCGTCTGCCAGACGGGCGCGCCGCCGTATTTCCACGCGTCGTTGTCCTGCGGCCACGTCGCGTGCCCGATCTCGCCGGGGCCGGGGATCGTGTAGAAGTTCCAGACCTGCTCGCCGGTTTTCGCGTCGTACGCGCTGATGCGGCCGCGAACGGCGTACTCGCCGCCGGTGAAGCCGATGATGACCTTGCCGTCGTAGTAGAGCGGTGCGGCCGTGATGCCGTAGCCGTCCTTCGGGTCCGCCGCGAGCACGTCCCAGATCACGTCGCCGGTGCGCTGATCGAGCGCGACGAGCCGGCCGTCGAGGCGGCCGACGAAGATCTTGCCGTCGCCCATGCCGACGCCGCGGCTCAAGCGTCCGCAGCAGATGACCGTCTTGTCGAAGTCGACGTTGCCCTTGTAGGTCCACAAGAATTCGCCGGTCTCGACGTCGATCGCGAAGACGTCGTTATCGCCGGTCACGACGTACAGCGCGCCTTCGTAGTAGAGCGCCTGCGCCTGATGCGAGTAGCCGGGCCCCGTTCCCGAGCCGTTCAGGCTGATGCGCCGGACCGCTTTGACGTCCTTGACGTTGCTCCGATTGATCTGCGCGAGCGTCGAGTAGCGCTGGTTGTAGATGTTGCCGCCGTTCGTGACCCAGTTGCGCGACGGCAGCTGCACGAGCTCGGCCGCGCCGAAGGCCGGAGCGGCGGCCGGCTGTTGCGCCTGTGTGGCCGTAGTCATGCTGACGGACAGCAGCGCACCGAGCGCAGCCACGGCGCCCCGCGAGCACGATCGGGACATGTCGATGCGAACCCCCTTCGTTGTTTGTGCCGGAGTATACAGGAGCTCAGCCGGCCTCAGCGCGGGACCCGGAACGGGGCATGGGTGTGTGATCTACGCCACGAATTTTCAACGGCGCCTGTCCGCACTCGCTTGCATACGTAATACCTTCGTAGTAAGAATACGACTGGCAACCGTGCCGGCTACGTGGGGAGAGCAAATGATCGCCGGAGCGTCAGCCGGCCCGCGGTCGAATCGCTTCCGGCGTCGTCCGGCCCTGTCCGGTGCATTTGAATCCGGCAGGGCATCGTACGTCGCGCGCGGAGGGAGGCCCGCGCGGAATCACGGGGCAAGATCAGTCAGCGACGGATTCCTCTGCTGAGGCAGCGGAGACGGAACGCTGTTGCCGAAGACTCGGAGGGGAGATTATGAACGCTCAAACGTTGCGGCGCGCACCGCGTCGCTCCAGTCGTTTCCTTAACGTCCATCGCTCGCTCGACGCCGACCGGTCACTGCTTGCCGCACCGCGCGTCCGCGCGTGCGCGGCTGCCGTCGCGGCCGCGCTGATCGGCGGGACGGCGCTCGCGCAGGACGTCGGCCCGGTCGAGGAGATCATGGTCACGGGCTCGCGCATCGCGACGTCCGGCACGAACACGCCGACGCCGGTGACGGCCGTAACCGCGGACGACCTGCAGTCGATGGCGCCCGGCACGTTCATCGACGCGCTGAAGCAACTGCCGCAGTTCTATAACACGATCACGACGCAGCAGGCGGTCGGCGGCTCGGTCGCCTCCGGCGGCAGCAACGTGAACATGCGAGGCGCCGGCGCAGAGCGCACACTGGTGCTGCTCAACGGACGTCGGCTCGGCCCGGCGAACAAGTTCGGCACGGTCGACATCGGCATCATTCCGGAGTCGCTCGTGCGGAGCGTCGAGGCGGTCACGGGCGGCGCGTCCGCGGCGTACGGCGCCGACGCGGTGTCGGGCGTCGTGAACTTCCTGCTCGATACCGACTTCACCGGCGTCAAGTATTCGGCCCAGGTCGGGACCACGACGTACGGCGACGGCGACAACTATCGCCTGAGCGTCGCGTACGGCACGGACGTCGGACGGCGCGGCCATATCGTCGTGTCGGGAGAATACTTCGAGAACAAGGGCATCGAGGGCTTCGACTCGCTCTGGGACCGCAGAGAGATCTTCGATTTGAAAGCGCTCGTCACGAACCCCGATCCGAATGGGCCGCGGTTCCTGACCAAACCCTATGTGAGCCCGACGAACTTCACGGCGGGCGGTATCCTCCTGCAGCCCGGGTCGGCGCTCGATCACATCGAGTTCCTGCCGGACGGCTCGGGGAACTTCCGGCCGCTTCCGTTCAGCGGCATCGGCGTGCTGAACGGCGGCTGCAACTGCCAGGCACGGCCGACGCTCGAGTACGGCGTCGACTCCGACACGCAGGTGGATAATCCGGCCGATCGGACGAGCCTGTTCGCGCATTACGACCTCGATTTGAGCGATCGCAACAGGTTCTTCGCCGAAACGATTCTCGCGAACAACTTCACGGATCCGAACTGGCAGAGCGTCGCGTTGCTCGGAACCTGGCAGGCCAGACTGTACCGCGACAACCCGTTCCTGCCCGATGAAATCGTGCAGATCATGGAGGAAGAGGGCCGCGACTTCGTCGGCTTCGGCATCTTCACGCCGAACCTGCCGGGCAACCCGTTCTCGGGCGCGCGCCTGCAGGGTGAGAACCGTTTCGTGCAGATGGCTACGGGGTTCAGCCACGATCTCGCGGACAGTTTCCTCGCGGGCGGCTGGACGCTCGACACCCACGTACAGTACGCGCAGAACAAGCAGGAAACGATCGTGCCGCGCGGCATGCGAACCGACCGCCTGTTCTTCGCGCTCGACGCCGTGGAAGGCCCCGACGGCGAGCCGGTGTGCCGCGTGACGCTGTTCAATCCCGGCATCTTCGACGGCTGCGTGCCGATCAACCTGATCGGCGGCCTCGATGCGGTGACCCCGGAGGCGGCCGCGTACGTGACGGACGACGGCAAGGTCGCTCGCGGCAGGACGACGGAGAAGGTGGCCGAGGTCACGCTGACCGGCGACCTCACGCGCGGCTCCGGCGGCGTGCTCGGGCCGATCTCGGCCGCGTTCGGTCTGTCGTGGCGGCAGCAGAATCTGAACGTCCGCACGCCGGATCCGTGCGACGAGTATCCGTGCAGGGAAGACAACGTGCGCCTGAGCGACCTCGGATTCCTGACTCCGGAGTTGCGCGGAATCCTTCCGGAGACCGCTCCGGGAGGCATTCCCGGCTTGAGGCACGTACCGAACGGCTTCGCCGGCGATGCGAACTCGAGCACGGTGCTCTTCTCGAGCCAGCGCGACGTCGAGGGCGGATACAGCGTGCGGGAGGCGTTCGTCGAGTTCCACATTCCGCTGTTCGACGGCAGGCTGGCCCTCGACGAGGCGTACCGATTTGCGAGCTATGCCGGCAGCGGCGACGAGCCGGCGTGGAAGACCAGCGTGTCGTACCAGGCGACCGAGCGGTTCCGCATCCGGGCGACGCGCTCGCAGGACGTGCGCGCGCCGACGCTTCGCGAGCGCTTCGAGTCGCAGCGCGGCGGCGCAGGCGTGCGCAATCCGTGGAAGGAGAACCAGACCGACCAAACCGCGTCGTTCTCGGGCGGCAACCCGAACGTCGGTCTCGAGGTTGCGACGACGAATACGTTCGGCATCGTTTACGAGCCGCTCGACCGGTTCTCGGTGACGATCGACTGGTACGACATCGATCTCGACGGCGCCATCGGTCAGCTCGGCTTCCAGACGATCGTCGACACGTGCTTTGCCTCCGGCGGCGCGTCGTCGCTCTGCGACTTCGTGGTCCGCAACGAGGAGGATGAAATCGTTCGCGTCGACAACCTGTTCATCAACCTGTCGAATCAGCGGATCAACGGCGTCGACGTCGAGCTCACCCTGAGCGGCATCGAGCTCGGAGGAGGGACGCTCGGCTGGCGCATGTTCGCGACGCGGCTGAACGAGAACTCCGTGCTGACCCCGGGCAGCCCCCGCGACGAGCGGGCCGGCGACATCGGGCTCGGCTACCCGGAGAACAAGTTCACGACGAACCTGACCTACGCGCGCGGACCGTGGTCGCTGTTCCTGCAGGGCCGCTACGTCGGCGACGGCGTCATGAACAGGAACTTCGTCGAGGGTGTCGACGTCGACGACAACACGGTGTCGTCGGTCTTCTACACGGACCTGACCTTCAGGTTCAGCGGCCAGAACGGCTCGGCGCCATGGCAGTTCTTCTTCACGTCGAACAACATCTTCAACCGGACGCCGCCGGAGACGTACGGGCAGATCGGACGCGCGGGTGTTCCCGGGCCGAGCTCGATCCTGTACGACACGATCGGCCGGCGCTACACGGCAGGCGTGAGGGTGAGCTTCTGACGGCGCAGCGTGGCGCGGCGATCGATCGCCGCGCCACGTCGAATTGCCTTTGACGTCGACCTGCCTTTTCATGTAAATCGGCTTGGCGGCGATTGCCGCCGAGCCGATGACGTGGGGAGGCAGGTTCGCGCATGGAAGAACGACAAGGCGAAGCCGCGGGAGAAGGGCGCGGACGAGCGGCCCCGGGCGCGGAGCTCTACGGGGCGCTGCACGCGAGCGCGGACTTTCAGACGCTGCGCCGGCGCTATCGGGCGTTCGCCTTTCCGGCGACGGTCGCATTCCTCGGCTGGTACCTTCTCTACGTCGTCCTGTCGAATTGGGCGAAGGGCTTCATGAGCATCGAGGTGCTCGGGAAGGTCAACGTCGCCCTGATCCTCGGTCTCCTGCAGTTCGTCTCGACGTTCGTGATCGCGTGGCTCTACGCGCGGCACGCGGATCGCGAGCTCGATCCGATTGCGCGCCGGCTCGAGCGTCGCTATGACGAGGAGACCGGCCGATGACGACGCAGCTCCTCACCACGACGCTGTTTCTCGCGGTCGTCGCGGCGACCGTCGCGGTGACGGTCTGGGCGAGCCGGCAGACGTCGGGCGCGAACGACTATTACGCGGGCGGACGGTCCTTCAGCGCATTTCAGAACGGCCTCGCGATCGGCGGCGACTACATGTCCGCGGCGTCGTTCCTCGGTATCTCCGGCGCGATCGCTCTCTTCGGGTACGATGGCTTCCTGTACTCGATCGGGTTCCTCGTCGCGTGGCTCGTTGCGCTCTTGCTGGTCGCGGAGCTCGTGCGCAACTCGGGCCGCTACACGATGGCCGACCAGCTTGCGTACCGGATGAAGAAGCGTCCGGTCAGAACGGCGGCTGCCATCTCCACGGTCGTCGTCTCGATCTTCTACCTGCTCGCGCAGATGGTCGGTGCGGGCTCGCTCGTCGCGCTGCTCCTAGGCGTCGACGACGGCGCGCTCGCGAACCTCGTGATCGTCGGCGTCGGGCTCCTGATGATCTTCTACGTCACGGTCGGCGGCATGAAGGGAACGACGTGGGTGCAGATCATCAAGGCCGTGATGCTGATGACGGGCACGCTGCTGATCACGTTCCTCGTCCTGATGAGATTCGGCTTCGACCTCTCGAGCCTGCTCGCGGAGGCCGCGGAGAGGACGGGGAAGGGCGACGCGCTGCTGCAGCCGGGGCTTCGCTACGGTTCGACGCTGACGAGCCAGCTCGATTTCTTGAGCCTCGGGCTCGGCCTCGTGCTCGGCACCGCGGGGCTCCCGCACATTTTGATCCGGTTCTATACGGTGCCGACCGGGCGCGACGCGCGGAAGTCCGTGCTGTGGGCCATCGGCCTGATCGGCTCGTTCTATCTGATGACGCTCGTGCTCGGCTTCGGCGCCGCGGCGCTGCTCGATACGGGACCGCAAAGCCCCGTCGCGCGGAGCGGCGGCAACCTCGCTTCACCGCTGCTCGCCGAGGCGATTGGCGGAGGGGCGGGCTCGACGGGCGGCGCCGTGTTGCTCGCGCTGATCTCGGCCGTCGCGTTCGCGACGATTCTCGCGGTCGTCGCCGGACTGACGCTGACGTCGGCGTCGTCCGTCGCCCACGATCTCTACGCGAACGTCATCAAGCGGGGTGCCGCGTCCGAGAGGTCGGAGGTTCGGGCCGCGCGGATCGCCGCCTTCGTGATCGGCAGCATCGCGATCGCGCTCGCGATCCCGGCTCAGCGGCTCAACATCGCGTTCCTCGTCGCGCTCGCGTTCGCCGTCGCGGCGTCGGCCAACCTGCCGTCGATCGTGTACAACCTGTTCTGGCGGCGATTCAACACGCGCGGCGCGACCTGGAGCATCTACGGCGGCCTGATCTCGTGCGTCGGGCTGGTATTCTTCTCGCCCGTCGTTTCCGGTGCCCCGAACGCGCTGTTCCCGAACGGTGACTGGGCCTGGTTCCCGTTGAGCAACCCCGGCATCGTCTCGATCCCGTGCGGCTTCCTTCTCGGCTGGCTCGGCACGATCAGCGCCCGGGAGCCGTCGGCGGAGGCGGCGTTCGACGAGCTCGAGGTCCGCGCTTTGACGGGCGCGGGCTCCGAGCGCGCGCGGGCGCCGGCGTCGTCCGCGGCGGTCCCCGCCGGACGGCTCGAGCCCGTCACGGAGTAAGACGAGCGGCCGGAGGCATTCGAGAGTGAATTCATGGGAAGCGCTGCTCCTCGGCGTCGTCGAGGGGATCACCGAGTATTTGCCGATCAGCTCCACGGGCCACCTGATCCTGACGGCCGCGCTGCTCGGCTTGAACGAGCCCGAGGCCACGCGGCAGGCCGTGAACGCGTTCGTCATCGTGATCCAGGGCGGCGCGATTCTCGCGGTGCTCGGGCTCTACCGGCACCGCGTCGCGCAGATGGCGCGCGGGCTCGCAGGCGGCGATGCGGTCGGACGGAAGCTCGCGATCAACCTCTTCATCTCGTTCCTGCCGGCGGCCGTGCTGGGCGTGCTGCTCGATGATCTGATCGACCGGCACCTGTTCTCCGAGTGGCCGGTCATCGGCGCGCTGTTCGTCGGCGGCGTCTTGATGCTGCTGATCGGCCCATGGCAGCGGCGCGTCTTCCACGCGGCGCGAGACATCGACCACCCGGACGCGACGAGCTTCGTCGACATCGAGCATTTGACGTGGCGCCGCGCACTGATCATCGGGCTCTTGCAATGCGTCGCGATGTGGCCCGGCACGAGCCGCTCGATGATGACGATCGTCGGCGGCATGGCGGTCGGCTTGAGGCCGCGGCACGCGGCGGAATACAGCTTCCTGCTCGGCCTGCCGACGCTCGGCGGCGCATGCGTCTACAAGACCGCGCAGCTCCTCCTCGGAGAGTCCGATCCGCTCGTGCTGCTCGGCGGCTGGCAGCCGGTGATCGTCGGTCTCGTCGCGGCAACGGTGTCGGCCGCGCTCGCCGTGAAGTGGCTCGTGTCCTATCTCACGCGGCATGGCCTCGCGCTCTTCGGCTGGTATCGTCTGATCCTGTCGGCGGTCTTCGCCGCGCTCCTCTGGCACGGCGGACTGTCGATCACGCCCGAGTGACGAGCCCGGAGGAAGCGCCGTGACCGCGGAAAACACTGGCGTGCCGTCGTTCGACGCTCACGTCGAGCTGCTGCGACGGTTTCTTGCGCACCGCGGCGAGATCGTCGAGCGGATCCAGGACGTGCTGAACGCGCAGCGGAAGCCGAGCCGGTACCTCGAGGACCTGCCGCTCCTGTCTCGCGAGCTCGAGGACTGCTTCTTCGCGCTCGCGGCGATCGGACCCGACGCCGCCCGCCTCAGAAGCCAGCTCGAGCAGGCACACTGGGGGAGCGGGTTTCGGCCGCGGCACGTGCCGGAGCTCCACAACGATCTGATCCATCCGGCCGAGATGGCGCGGCGCGCGTTCTATTGCTGGCAGCGGACGCGCTGGCCGGGGCGGAACGGACGCATCAGATATGCAGAGACGCTGTTCGGCGTGTATCTGCTGCGCTGTCTCGAGCTCCTCGCGATGCGCGTATGGGATGCAGGTCCGAGCGACGTGAGCCGACGGCTCTCGCAGCTACAGGCGTTGCTCGACGAGCTCGCGCGGACGACACCCGCGGACCTGCCCGCGCTCGTGCGGGACGCGCGCTGGCTGATTCCGCTCGCGCAGAGCCCGACGACCGACGAGCTCTTCGGCTATTTCGACGTCGCGGAACGGGTCGCGTCGACGCTTCATGACGCGGACCGGCTCGAGGCGCAGAAGGCGCACGTGCTGATGATCGGCGGGCATCTCCGATCGCAGATCCGCCACTACTGCATCCAGGACCGCGTGCCGATCGACCACGCGAGCGTCGTCCGGCGCACGCGCACGTCGAACGCGCTCGACTTCGCGCTGCTGATCCAGAATCTCGTGTCGTTGCTCGACGCGTACGACGACGCGCTGAAGGCCGGCGACGCCCGCACGAGGCGCGCGCTTGCCGATGCGATCTGCCAGGGGATCTCCGCGGACCCGGAGCTCTTCGTCCGGCGCATCGACCTGCTGGGTGCGTACAGCATGATCGAGCAGCTTTTCGTCTCGACGGGCCCGGACGGCGCGGACTACACCGCGATCGGACGCCGGCACGTCGAGCTGCTCGGCGAATACGCCGCGCGGATCGATCGCCTGTCGCAGCCGTTGCACGAAGACTGCGTCGGCTTCAGGCCGATCGACGGCGCCTATTCGCCGTACGGCGTGTTCTACGGCACGCCGTCGAACCTCACCGAGCACATCGCGTTCAAGACGATCGAGCGCGGCGCGGTGGCACACCTCGGGCTCGAGGACGTCTTCACCGCGGGAGACGCGGAGAAGCTCGATTGGGTGAACGGCTGGCGGCGGCTGCCGCACATCGACCCGGAAGTACAGAGGCAGCACGCGTATCCGCAGCGTTTCGCGGAAGAGATGTTCGAGCGGATCGAGGCGGCGCTTCGCGCGCGCGCTTCCGGCGAGCCCGTGCCGCGGACCGGCCGCCTGCTGATTGCGAGCGCCGAGGCCATCGACTCGGCGGGAGCGGACGTTCCCGAGCTTCCGGCAGACTACATCGGGTCGTCCGATCCGCACGTCGTCGCGGCGGGGAAGGCCTGCCCGTACGACGAGCCGAGGCTGTTGCGCGATCGGCAGGAAGGGCACTTCCTCGCGAGCTATGCGACGTCCGGCGGGTGGGTCGTCCTCAGGAAGGACCTGCTGACCGAGGTTCTCGGCGCCGGGCAGGACGCGCGGATCTCGGGGCTGCCGCGTGACGCCGCCGCGGTGTTACGGCGGATGTGCCCGACGATCGTCGCCGAGAGCCCTCACGCGAGCACGCCGCCGTCGACCGTGAAGGCCTGACCGGTGATCGCGGCAGCCTCGTCGGATGCGAGGAAGTAGACGAGCGACGCCACCTCGTCGGGTTCGACGATCCGGCCGAGCGGCGCTTCGGCGGCCGCGCCCGCTTCGTCGATGCCGAGCTCCGCCCAGCGGCTACGTGCCATGTCCGTGCGGACCCAGCCCGGGCAGACGACGTTCACGGTCACGCGCCGCGCGGCCGCGTAGCGGGCGAATGCGCGCGTGAAGCCGAGCACGCCGTGCTTCGCGGCCGTGTAGGCCGTCTGATCGGCGGCGCCCTTGAGCGACAGGATCGAGCCGATGTTGACGATGCGGCCGCCGTCGCGAATGTGCGGGAACGCGTGCTTCGTGACGTAGTACGTGCCGTTCAAATTCACGTCGATCACGCGATGCCAAAGCGCGTCGTCGTCTTCGGTGTCGAGCGGATTCGAGCCCGCGAGGCCCGCGCAGTTCACGAGCGCGTCGAGCAGGCCGAGCTCGCGCACGACGGCCGCGATGCCGTCGCGGACCGCGCGCGAATCGGTCACGTCGCACGCAAGCTTGAAGTCGGCGGGGCATCGGTCGAGTCGATCCGCCGACCGTGAGCACGCCGCGACGCGCCAGCCTGCCGCCTTGAAACGCTCGACGACGGCAAGCCCGATCCCGCGGGATGCCCCGGTGACCAGCACCGATTTCATTGCGCCGTGTAGCCGCCGTCGACCGGGATCACCGCGCCCGTCATGAACGACGATGCGTCGGACGCGAGGAAGGCGACGACCCACGCGATCTCCTCGGGCGCGGCGAAGCGCCGCAGCGGGATCGACTCCCTGTAGAGCGTCTCGCTGTCGCGTGGATACGCGTCCGGGTAGCGTTCGTGCAATTCGCCGAGCACGCGGCGCAGCATCGCGGTGTCGGTGCTGCCGGGCGCGACGCAGTTGAACCGTATGCCGTGCGGGCCCCAGTCGAGCGCCGCGCTCTTCGTGAGCTGCGCGAGCGCAGCCTTGCTCGCTCCGTAGACCGCACTATGCCGTTTGCCGATCACAGCCTGGTCGCTCGCGATGCTCACGATCGATCCCGAGCGTTGCCGGAGCATGCATGGCAGCACCGCTTTGATCAGCATGAACGGTGCCTTGAAGTTCACCGTCAGAACGTCCTCGAGCTCGGACAGCGGCGTCTCGAGGATGTCGCCGATGTTCGTGACGCCTGCGTTGTTGACGAGCACGTCGATGCGCCCGGTCTTCGCCGCGACGGCTTCGACCCAGCTCTCGATCCGATCGAGCCTGCGGAGGTCGTGCTCGGGCAGGTCGAGCCCGTGAACCGTGCAGCCGTGCTCGGCCAGCAGGTCGTGCACGGCGCGGCCGATGCCACGGGTATGCCCCGTGACGATTGCGGTCTTTCCCTCGAGCCCCGGCAGAGGCAAGCGCATCGTGGGGCTTGCCGCTCGCCGCAGCATCGCTTACGCGCGCGGGCCGAGCTCGACGCTCTCGTCGATCGTCAAGTCCCTGCAGGTCTCCGTGAAGTACGCGACCTCGGAAACGTTCGTCGCGCTCGACCCGGTGAGCGGCTCCGTCCAGTAGAGCGGATCGTTCGCCGTGTAGCTGCGGCGAAGCTGCCGCGTCTCGGGATCGAACGAGAATTCCTCGACGAGATGGAGCTGATCGCTGTGTGGCGTGCGCGCGTTGAACAGCCCCGCTTCGAACCCGATCGTGTCGACGATCAGCGTGTCGCCTTCCCAGCGTCCGATCGAGTGCCCGGTCCGGCTCGGCGTGATGTCGGCCGGGTGCTCGGTCATGCTCAGGTGCACCGTCCGCTCGACGCCGAGGCGGCCGTACAGAATCGTGATCGTATCGCCGCGCTGCGTGATCCGGTTGACGACCTCGCCCGAGTCGCCGCCCCATTCCGTCGCGATGCTCGTGAAGACGCAGGACATCGCATAGCGATCGCCGATGTCGATGGCGTCGAGCGCCGCACGGCCCGCTTCGGTCAGGTTGTTCGCTCCGCCGCCGGGGAAGCCGCCGCGCGCCCCGCCCGGCGCAGTTCCCGCCCGAATCGCCGCTTCGGCCTCGGCCGCGCTCTGATAAACACCCTCGCGGACGAGCCGCAGTGCCTCGGCACGTATCGCGGCCTGCTCGGTGCCGCGTGCGCCCTGGATCACGCCGGCGGCCTCGGGATCGTCCGCGTACTTCTCGGCTTCGCTGAGCGGCACGAGCGTGCCGCGTTGGCCGCGCGGGTCCGTCATCACGCGCTGCTCCTGCGCCCAGTCGCCCGAGATGTTCGGCACGCCGTTCGCGAGCCGGAGCGGCCGCTCTCCTTGACCGATGTCCGTGGGTGCCTTGATTTGCCCGTAGCGATCGAGTGTCGAGCCGTCGTCGAAGATCAGCGTGCTGACGTAGCACGAATACGGATCGTCGCGGTCGGGGGAGCCCGTGATCGTGATCTTCTTGCCGACCGGGAAGAGGTCGGGCGTCCAGCCCGAGCGGCGCAGCGTGTTCGCGGAGCGCATCTCGCAGCGCATCGCGACCGTTTCGCCGTTCTCGTCGACGACGTCGAGGTAGAGCCACGAATGCGGGTTCACGAAGTCGAGACCCGTGACCGTGCCGGTGATCTCGATGTCGACGTCCATCACGAACGTGCCGAAGCCGTGGTGAGCCAGCGCGAGCGGCGCGGCGACGGCGCCAGCCAGAACGGCAGGGATCCGGATCAAGGGCCGCATGGTTCCTCCCCCTGAGGTGGCAGTCGCCAATATTACACATGAAACAGTCGGGAAAGATCGATACCATTTGCGTCCGGGAGGATGATCACTATGCACACCACGACCCGCATGCTCGGTCGCCGGGCCCCTCTGCTCGCGGCCGCCGTCTCGTTCACGCTGCTCGCCGGTTGCGGCGGCGGCGAGCCGCAGCCCGACAGTGACGGATGGCTCACGCTGTTCAACGGCACGGACTTGTCGGGTTGGAGCCAGCTCGGCGACGCGAACTGGCGTGTGGAGGAGGGCGCGATCGTCGCCGACCAGAACACCGCGGTCAGCTTCCTCGTCAGCGACCGCAGCTTCTCGGACTTCGAGCTCGAGCTCGAGTTCTGGGTCAACACGGAGGCGAACAGCGGCGTGTTCATACGCTGTGCCAATCCGGCGGCCGTCGACGAGCAGACCTGCTACGAGGTCAACATCTTCGATACGCGACCCGACCAGACTTATCGCACGGGCTCGATCATGTTCGTCGCCGAGCCCGCCGAGTTTGTCTACACCGGCGGCCAATGGAATCGCTATCTGATCAGCGCGGACGGCAATCGCCTCAAGGTCGTGCTGAACGGCCGCAACATGGTCGACGTCGAGGATTCGAAGCTTGCGGCGGGTCCGATCGCATTGCAGCACGGCACCGGCACGGTGAAGTTCCGGAACATTCGCATTCGAGAGCTGTAGACCGCGCGAAGCAGGCCCACGGCTTTGGGACGAGCGAGCTCGTTGCCGGGCCGTTTGCGAGCTCGGTATCGAAGCGTGCGGCGGCGTCACTCCGTGCCGAACCGGTACGTCACGTCGGCATAGACGTACGTCGGATCGCCTTCTCGCGTTGCGTTCGGCGCGGTCTCGAGGAACGAGCCGTTCGCGAGGTACGTCGCGCCGACTTCGACGCGCAACGTCCTCGGCTCGAGCCATCGGCCGTAGCGCACGTCGAGCTGCACGCCGGCGTCGCGGCCCGAAGCGCCCGCCGGGTCGCGGACGCCGGTGCTCGCGAATGCGTCCGCGGCTTCCGCGAGGCGGACGTTTCGTAAGGCAACGAACGCATCCGCTCGGCCGCCGAACGCCCACGACGCACGCACGCCGAGCGTCGCGATGTTCTCGCGTCCGAGCGCGCCGTAGATGCCCGTCGGCGCGAGATCGACGCGGCGGTTGCCGTAGAGCGGGTCGAACCGCTGCCAGCGATCGTCCGTCGGATCCGAGTCTCCGCTGCCGTACTCGTACTCGACGGCGAGCCGCGGCGAGTTGGGGCCGTCGAACGTGAATCCGATCTCGAGATGCGCGAAGGCCGCATCGACGTCGAGAGCGCGTTCGTCGGCGGGCGCCGCGGACGCGCGCCGCGATCCCGCCTGACGGATCAGCTCGATTTCGAAATCCCAGCGGCCCGGTGCGTCGGGCCTGTGGACTCGTAGACCGGCTGTCGTAAGCCGCCGGTCCGGCGTCTCGCGTTCGTCCGGGTCGTCGTCCTCGTCGAGCGCGTAAACGTAGAGCTCGGTATCGATCGAGGCGCCGGTCCACGGCACGTCCCACAACGCTCCGAGCATCGCGAGATCCGCATCCGCGTCGTCCGACGCATATTCGTTCTTCAGCAGCCCGTGCCGGTCCTCGGGCAGCGTGATCGTGGGCAACGCCGCGAACGCGATCAGCGTGCCGCGCGGCGGCGCGGCGGTCTCGGCCAGCACGCCGACGAAGCTCCTCGCGACGTTGCGGTACTGCTCGGCGGCGATCAGCCGGCCGCTGCCGAGCTCGAGCAGAAACTTGCCGGCCCGCACGCGCGTCCCGTGCCCGCCGCGCGCGTCGCCGATCTCGGCGTACGCCTGCACGATCTCGAACGTGTTGACGACCGCGGTCGAGACGCCGCTCTGCTCGTCGGTCAGATAGGCCCGCGCGTCCTGCAGCTCGCCGACGAGCGTCACGTGCCCTGTGTCGTAAGACCCGCGGAGCGCGGTGCGAAGCTCGAGCACGTGATCGTCTCCGCGAAGACCGGGCCGGTATTGGTTCCACAGACGGGCGTAGCGCGCGCGGTGCAGACCGGACCACGCAAGGCCGTGCCGTGGGCTCGTCGTATCGCCCGGGACGGGCTCGGCGGCAGGTGACGCCGCGGCGGCGGAGCAGAGCGCGAGCAGCAGCACGGCGCGTGCTCGTCCGCGAGTTGACCCTGCTCCGCTCACGAAACCTCGTCGTAACCCGTCCCGCACCACAGCCGGCGTCGACCTAAGGCCCGGCGGCAGCCTAGCGACGGCGAAGTAACGGAGTCAGTCACATCCAGGTATCAGAGCGGTGACATGCTCCGCCGTCGACGTCGACGCCGGGCTTGGTGGCCAGCGGCTCGCAGGCCACGGCTGAAACGACATTGGTACCTCGACGGAACTGACGCCATAACTTCGCGCCGGCTACGGTCCCGTGCCTCGATGGCAGCAACGAGGAAGGGGCACATGCGCAGGCGTCATCATATCGCCATCATCGGCGGAGGATTCAGCGGCACCGCGCTCGCCGTGCATCTCCTGAGGTTGGGCGACTCTCGGCTCGAGGTCTCGCTGATCGAGGCGCGCGACCGGCTCGGCAGGGGCATCGCATACGACACGTTGCTCGACGAGCACGTGCTGAACACGCGCGCCGGACAGATGAGCATGCTGCCGGACGATCCCCACCACTTCGTGAGCTGGCTCGATCGGAACGGCGAGCCCGTCACCGCAGCGGACTTCGTGTCCCGCCGCCGCTACGGCGACTACGTCGAGGAGACGCTCCTCGATGCATTGGACGAGGCGGGGCGCAACGGGCAGGTGTTTCGCGCGCACACGCGCACCCGCGCGACCGACATCGCGCCGCTCGGCGACGGTTTCGTCGTCGAGCTCGACAACGGCGGGCGGCTGCTCGCGCAGAGTGTCGTGCTTGCTCTCGGTCATCCGCGTCCCGCCGATCCGTTCGGCGAGGGGTTGAGCCGTTGGACGCCTCGCTACGTACGCGACCCGTGGCAGAAGAATCTCGCGGCCGGCGTCGCGCCCGACGATCGCGTGCTGATCCTCGGCACCGGGCTCACGATGGTCGACGCGGTGCTCACGCTGCTCGCGCGCGGGCATCGCGGGCCGATCCATGCGCTGTCGCGAAACGGTCTTCTGCCGCGGCCGCATTCCGCTCGCGTGGACGTGCTGCCGACGGCGCAGCGTCAGCGTCTCGCGGCGGCGGTGCGCGGCCGGCCGGACGTGCGAAAGCTCGTGCGCGTCATCAGGGCGGCCGTCGAGGAGGCCGCGCAGGAGGGCATTGGCTGGCAGGCCGTGTTCGACGCGCTTCGGCCGAGCGTGTCCGAGATCTGGGACGCGCTCTCGGAGGACGATCGAGCCCGCTTCGTGCGGAGGCTCCGTCCGTTCTGGGACGTGCATCGTCACCGGGTCGCGCCCGAGCCCGCGCGAAAGATCGCGCAGCTGATCGCGGAGGGCCGACTCGACATACGCGCCGGCCGTGCGTTGCGGGCGATCCCGGACGACTCGGGGATCGACGTGACGCAGTCGCTGCGGAAGGAGACGACGCCGAGGACCGAGCGTTACCACTGGGTCATCAACTGCACGGGGCCCTGCTATCACCCGGCCTCCCGCAGTCCGCTCGAGCGCCGCCTCGTCGAGCGCGGCGTGCTCCGCGGCGATCGGCTCGGCGTCGGCTACGTCACTTCGGCGGGCGGCGACGTGATCGGTAATGCTGGTCTCGTGCCGGGCCTGTACATGCTCGGTCCGGGTTGTCGTCCGGCCGGGTGGGAAAGCACGTCGGTGCCGGAGCTGCGCGATCACGCGGAGGCGCTCGCGGCCAGGATCGTCTTGCAGCGCCGCGATGCGTGGCACGCGCTGCGACGTCGCGCATAGAAGACCGCTTTGTGACTCGCAGCGGTCTCGGCTAGATGCAAATAGAACCGAGAAAAGACCGACTGCTCACCGCGTGTTCCGTAACTTGATCGGCGGGATCATCCGACTATCAGGAAGAACACGATGTCGATCACGAAGCTTCGAGTCGGACGACGTGTGCTCGTCCGACACGGTCTCGCGGCCGCGGTCGGCGGCGCGCTTCTCGGCGTGTTGCCGGCGGAGGCCCAGGAGCGGCCTGCACGACCCGCGGCGCCTGCGGGCGGCGTCCTCGAGGAAGTCGTCGTGACCGCGAGAAACCGCGCCGAGCGCGCTCAGGACGTCCCGGTGCCGATTACCGTCGTCAGCGGCAACCAGATCGACCGCGACAGAGCGTTCACGATCGCCGATCTGACGCAGCGGGCGCCCGGATTGACGGCGACGACGCCGAATGCCCGCCGCACGGGGATCTCGATTCGCGGCATCGGCAAGGCGAGCGGCAATGACAACATGGAAGCCGCCGTCGGCGTCATCGTCGACGACGTCTTTCTCGGGCACGTCGGCATGTCCTATCAGGACTTCACGGACCTCGAGCGGGTAGAGGTCCTGCGCGGGCCGCAAGGCACGCTGCTCGGCAAGAACACGACGCTCGGCGTCATCAAGTACACGAGCCGCGCCCCGAGCTTCACGCGCGAGGGCTCGATCGACGTCGAGCTCGGCGCCGATCCCGCTGCAACCAAGATCCGCGGCTCCTACTCGGACGCGTTGATCGACGACGTGCTCGCGTACCGTGTGTCGTTCTTCAAGGACGGGCAGGACGGCGATTTCGTCAACGTCAATCCGGCGGTCGGCGGCCGCTGGCACGAGCGAAACCGCTACGGCGGACGCTTCCAGCTCTTGTTCACGCCGAGCGACGACCTGAGCGTGCGGCTCAACGTCGACAAGGCGGCGGTCAACGAGAACAGCAACACGAAGCCGTTCATGATCGATCCGATCGCGCTCGACGACGGGTCGATCAGGAGAACGACGTACACGAGCCGGCTCGCGCGGGACTATTTCGGCGGCTACACGCCGATCATCGGGTCGTGGGAAGAGCTCGACCTGGACATGGCGGAGCCGCTGCAGACGGACAACTCGGGCGTCTCCGCGACCGTGAACTGGTCCGTCGGGCCGATCACGCTGACGTCGATCACCGCCGCGCGGGAGTTTCACTTCGACGCGAAGAACGATCAGGAGCAGACGCGGTTCGCGATCAGACGGAGCGGCACGCTCGTCGATACGAAGCAGCTCTCGCAGGAGCTGCGCATCACGTCGACGCCGTTCGACAAGCTCGACTATCAGGCCGGTCTCTATTGGTTCAACATCGAAACGGACTCGATGTCGCGAAACCTGAACGGCATCGACGCGGGGGCCTTTTACGCGACGGACGCGCAGTACGCGCAATTGAACACCGACGAGGGCAGGGGTTTCCTGCAGAGGTCGCTCGACGGCGTGCTCCTGACGACGCGCCAGCGCCCCGAGACCGAGAGCGTCGCCGTGTTCGGCCAGGCCGACTGGCACCTGACCGACGACTTCACGCTGACGCTCGGTCTGCGCCGGACGTGGGAGGACAAGGCGAACGACATCGAGAAGCGCGCGACCTTCGCCGACGGCTCGGAGCTGACGCCGACCGGGAACGCGACCGCGGACGCGATCCGCGCGGCTCAGCTCGGCAACGTCTTCGGGCGGAAGCCGGTCGAGCGGCTGTCGGAGCGGTCGACCTCGTGGCTGATCAACCCGAGCTACAGGGTGAACGACGCGGTCATGGTCTACGCGTCGGCCGGCTACGGCGAGAAGTCGGGATCCGTGCAGTTCGAGCCGTCGGACGGCTCGCCCGCGAACGTCGCCCCGGAGAAGTCGACGAACTTCGAGATCGGCGTCAAGAGCTTCCTCGCGGGCGGACGGCTGCTGTTGAACGCGAACGTGTATCGGACGCGGGTAGAGGACTATCAGGCGGTGACGAGCGTGCTCGACCCGACGTCGCCGACGGGCTTCAGCTCGAAGCTCGGTAACATCCCCGAGATACGCGCGCAAGGCGTCGAGCTCGACGCGCACTACGACGTGACGCCGACGCTGCGCTTGAGCCTCGGGGTCGCGTACAACGACGCGATCTACACGGACTGGTCGACCGCGACGTGCCCGCGATCGACGCCCCCGAACGTGCCCGTCTGCGACAACACGGGCAGGCAGATCGTCGGCGCGCCGAAGTGGACCGGAATCCTCGGCGTCGACTACGAGTTCGCGCTGGGCGCGGGGCTCACCGGTCACGTGTTCGCGAATCACGTCTCCCGCTCGGAGCACAACCTCGAGCAGCTCTTGTCGCCATACGGCTGGCAGGGCGACTACACGGTCACCGACGCCGGCATCGGCGTGATCAAGGAGACGGCCGCGATCACGTATCGCGTGAGCCTCGTCGGCAAGAACGTGTTCGACACGAAGTACACGACGAGCGTGAACGACTTCAGCAACAACAGTCCGGTCGGCTACGACGGCATCGGACCGCGTCGCTACGTCGGCCTCGACTTGCGGCTGTCGTTCTGACGGCCGCGCGAATGAAGACCTGCCCGCAAGAGCGGTCGAGAGACCGGTGTCGAATTCGCGGCGTCCCGATCGACTATCGAGCGTGTGCCGAAGCGGCGCGGTTCAGACGATCAGGAGCCCGAACATGATGAAAGCCGGTTGGATCATGACCGCGATTCTTCTCTTGTTTCTGCTGCCCGCGTCGGTCGCGCCGAAGTTTCTCGGCGCGGCCGCCGTCGATGCGCTCGTGGAGATCGATTGGCCGACGCGACACCTGATACTGCTCGGCGTCATCGAGCTCGGGTGTCTGGTCCTGTTCGTCGTGTCGAGGACGGGCCTGCTCGGCGCGCAGCGCGCTAGCGAGCCTGTCGTTTGATCGAGACCGCGGCGGGCCAGGGGCCGGGGGAGGTGGAGCCCCTGGCGCCGCCGATGCTCGACTTCGATCACCTCCTTTACGCGCTCAGCGTGCTTCCGTCATTGCCAAACGATCGGTCATCGCGCCGTCGATCCGGGCGAGATTGCGCTCCGGTGCGTCGAGCGCCCCGAACATCGCCGTCGCTGCCGTGAAATCCTCCGCGGCGCCGCCGACGTCGCCCGTCAGTGCCTTCAGGACGCCTCGATTCGTCATCGCCTTCGCGGTTTCGACGTCCGCGTGAAAGCCCCTCTGCGTGCGGCTCGCATCGACCTCGCGGGCGAGCGCGAGCGCCGCGTCGCAGCTGCTCTTCGCCCTTACGTAATCGCGCGTGGCCGTATACGCGATGCAGAGGTTCGTATGCTCGACGAGGAGATCCTCGGGCGAGCCGCGCAGGCGTTTCGTCGCGAAGTCGATCGCGCGAGCGTGCTCGCCCGCGGCGACGAGTCTGCCGCTTGGGCTCTCCAGGTAAGAGATCATTTCGTAGCTCGATTCGGAGGCCCACGTGTGGGTCGAGAGTCCGAGGGCGGTCGCGATGGCGGCGCCGGCTGCGAGCCGTCTCGGAGTCGTTTTGAAGCACGTCATTTCATCCCTCCATGATGTGCTCGGCTGGGGAGTTGCCGGGCCGCGCCGGGAACGGCGCGTCGGCCTGGAGACCGCCCTTGGTCTCACGAGCGTCGTCGTCGAGCTCTGGACGCCTAAGTGCAACCGGCGTGCCAGCCTTCCCGCATGCCGATGATCTTCGGTTAATTGATTGATTAAGCGCGAGAATTTGTCCGCGCACGTGGACGTTCGAGGCGCCGGAAAGGCTCTGCCTGCACCGGCTCCGCACACCGCGGGCTGCGTACCGCGTTCCGTTGGTGCACCGAAGGCGCGCTGCCCGGTATGCGTCTCTTCGGGGCATGGGGCGAGCCGTATCGCCCCCGCTACAGGAAAGCTAAGATCCCATGGCTGGCAAAAGGGCGCGCGGACGTACTATCCTCCGGTTTCTGAATATAATTATGTATCCGGCCCTTAGGGACGGGTGCCGTTGGGGAGATGTCGCCGTTGTATTCAAAGCGACAAGGCAAGAAGGATGAGCTCGTGAAGGCAGGACGACTCGGGGCGGCCATGTTGGCCGCGGGGCTCGGGGCCGGTTGCGGGGTGGTCGGTGACGACAGCGAGCAACACGCCGCCGTCGTATCGACGAAGTGTCTGGACTGTCATAACGCCGCGGAGCGGGCCGGCGATCTGAACCTCGAGGCGCTCAGCCTCGACAACGTCCCGGCCGATGCCGAGACGTGGGAAAAAGTCATCAAGAAGCTGCGGGCCGGCCTGATGCCGCCTGCCGACGGCCCGAAGCTCGACAAGGAAACACGCAACGAGCTCGTCGCATGGCTCGAGCATGAGATCGACGAGCATTCGGAGATGCACCTGCCGGCCCCGGGGCTCCACCGGCTGAACCGCGCCGAGTACACGAACGCGATCCGCGATCTCCTCGGCCTCAACGTCGACGCGACGAGGTTCCTGCCGCCGGACGATTCGAGTCACGGGTTCGACAACATGGCCGGCACGCTCACGATGTCGCCGGCGCTGATGGAGGCATACCTGTCCGCCGCGGGCAGGATCAGCCGGCTCGCGATCGGCACCGACACGGCGCCGACGCTCGCCGTGTTCGACGCGCCGCACGATACGTCCCAGAACGAGCACGTCGAAGGGCTGCCGTTCGGCACGCGCGGCGGCATGCTGATCGAGCACGAGTTCCCGGCCGACGGAGAGTACGTCTTCACGGTCAAGGGCATGACCGGCTACTTCACGGCCGTGCTCGGCAACGTCCGCGGCGAGAAGCTCGAGGTCACGATCGACGGCGAGCGGGTGTACCTCTACGACTGGGACACCGAGATCGGCAACCAGGAAGGTAACGGCGGCAAGACCCCGCCGATCCCCATCAAGGGCGGCTTCCACAAGGTCGGCGTGACGTTCCTCGCGACCAGCGATCTGCCCGACACCGGGCTCAACAAGTCGTTCGTGCGCACGATGAACTCGCCGGGCTCGATCTCCGGATACACCTTCTATCCGCACGTCGGCCAGGTGTTCATCGAAGGACCGTTCAACGGCACGCCTGCCGCCGAGACGCCGAGCCGGCAGAAGGTTTTCGAGTGCTATCCGCAGCACGCCGACGAAGAGACGAAGTGCGCGCGGCAGATCGCGACGACGCTCGTCACGAAGGCGTTCCGTCGTCCGGCGACCGAGGACGACATCGACACGATGATGGAGTTCTTTGCGGCCGGGCGCGCCGAAGGCGGGAAGTTCGATTACGGCATCGAAGCCGTCGTGCAGCGCGTCATCACGGATCCCGAGTTCATCTACCGCGCGGAGATCGAGCCGGAGAATATCCCTCCCGGAACGCCATACCGGATCAACGACCTCGAGCTCGCTTCGCGCCTGTCGTTCTTCCTGTGGAGCAGCATCCCCGACGAGGAGCTGATCCGTCTCGGCGCCGAGAACCGCCTGCACAGGCACGACGTGCTCGAGCAGCAGGTGAAGCGGATGCTCGCCGACCCGCGCGCGGAGGCGTTCATCCAGAACTTCACGGGGCAGTGGCTCAATGTCCGCGGCGTGCAGGCGAGCGAGCCCGTCGTCGAGATGTTCCCGGACTTCGACAGCACGCTGCGCGAGGCTTTCCGTCGCGAGATCGAGCTCTTCTTCACGAGCATCATCCGCGAAGACCGGAGCATCATGGACCTGCTCACGGCCGATTACACGTTCGTCAACGAGCGGCTCGCGAGGCACTACGGCATCCCCGACGTGTACGGCTCGCAGTTCCGCCGCGTGCAGCTCGGGCCGGAGCTCGATGCGCGGCGCGGGCTGCTCGGCAAGGGTGCGCTCTTGACCGTCACGTCCGAGGCTGCGCGCACGTCGCCGGTGAAGCGCGGCAAGTGGTTCCTCGAGACGTTCCTGAACGTCAGCCCGCCGGACCCGCCGCCGGGCGTCGAGACCGATCTCTCGCAGCCGGCAGGCGAGAAGCCGAAGACGCTGCGAGCGCGGCTCGAGGCGCACCGCGCGAACCCGAACTGCGCGTCTTGCCACAAGATCTTCGAGCCGATGGGGCTCGCGATGGAGCATTTCGACGCGGTGGGCCAGTGGCGCACGATGGACGCGGGCAGCCCGATCGACCCGACGGGCTACACCAACGACGGGTTCTTGCTCGAGGGTATTCCGAGCCTGCGGGAGCTCGTCGTGCAGAACGGCGAGCTGTTCGCGCAGGGCGTCGTCGAGAAGCTGCTCACGTACGCGGTCGGGCGCGGCATGGAGTACCAGGACATGCCGCTCATCCGATCGATCACGCGCGATGCGGCGAAGGACGATTACCGGTTTTCGTCGCTCTTGATGGGGGTCATCGAGAGCCCGGCCTTCACGATGAACATGAAGTCTGCGGAGAGTGGGGAGTAAGCGATGTTTATTACGAAGAAGCACATTTCACGACGTACGCTGCTACGAGGGGCGGGCGCCGCGATTGGACTTCCCCTGCTCGACGCGATGATTCCGGCGGCGACGGCCTTCGCGCAGACGGCCGCGGTGCCGCCGCGTCGTTTCTTCGGCGGCTTCGTGCCGCACGGCGCCGCGCCGGGTCACTGGGTTCCGGACAAGGTGGGCTCGCTCGGCGATCATCCGTTTCCGTTCATCTACAAGCCTCTCGAGCCGTACCGCAAATACGTGACGATCCTGTCTGGGCTTCACGCGACGTCGTCCGAGCCGCCTCCGGGCGAGACGGGCGCGGACCACTGGGTCGCCGCGGCGTTCCTTTGCGCAGAGAAGCCGAAGAAGACCGCGGGCGCCGACGTGCGCGCCGGGCACACGATCGATCAGGTCATCGCGGAGAAGATCGGCCGCGAGACGCTGCTGCCGTCGGTCGAGATGTCCGTCGAGGACCCCGGCTCGGGCTCGAGCAACTGCGGCGAAGGCTATAGCTGCGTCTACACGAACACGATCTCGTGGGCATCGCCGACGACGCCGTTGCCGATGGAGCTGAATCCGCAGGTCGTGTTCGAGCGCATGTTCGGCAGCGGCAGCACGCCCGAGGAGCGCGCCGCGCGGCGTGCCCGCAACCAGAGCATTCTCGACTCGGTCACCGACAAGATCGGAAAGCTGCACAAGGCGATCAGCGCTCCGGATCGCGCGCGCCTCGAGAGCTTCACGGAGAACGTCAGGGAGATCGAGCGTCGGCTCGCGATCGCCGCGGACACGACGCAAGTCGCGCCCGAGGACATCGACGTGCCGCCCGGCATTCCGCAGTCCTTCGATCTGCACATCAAGCTGATGTTCGACCTGCTCGCGCTCGCGTGGCAGGCCGATGTCACGCGGGTCGGCACGATGCTCTTCGCGCGCGATCTGACCGGACGCCGCTATCCCGAGAGCGAGGCGCCGACGATGGGCTTCCACGGCGGGTCTCACCACGGCGAAGACCCGGCGACGATCGCCGAGTTCGCGAAGATCAATCAGTACCACGTGAAGATGCTCGCGTACTTCGTCGACAAGCTCGCGAACACGGAGGAGGGGGACGGCACGCTGCTCGATCACTCGCTGATCCTCTACGGCAGCAACATGGGTAATCCGAATCAGCACCTGCATTACGACGTGCCGCACGTGATCATCGGTGCGAACCACGGCCGGATGCAGGGGAATCGTCACCTCGCGTATCCGACGAAGACCATCTCGACGGGGAATCTGCTGTTGAGCCTCCTCGATCAGTTCGATATCCACCGCGAGAGCTTCGGCGACAGCACCGGAAGGCTGGAAAACATCTGACGGCCGAACGCGCGCATCGACTGCGCCGAATGGAAACGGAATGAATCGACGAAGCTTTGACGGAGGTCGCGGCGTGCTGCGAACGGGAGCGATCGCGCTGACACTGCTGCTCGCGACCGCGGACTTTGCCGCGGCCCAGTCCGACGTCGCGGATGCCGCAATGCGCGGCGATCGCACGGCCGTGCAACGCCTGATCGACGCGGGGGGCGACGTGAACGCGGCGCAGGCCGACGGCGCGACGGCGCTGCACTGGGCCGCGTATCACGGCGATGCGGAGCTCACCCGGCTGTTGCTCGCGGCGGGCGCGAACCCGTCCGTCGCGAACCGCAACGGCTCGACGCCCATGTGGCTTGCCGCGAGCCGCGGTGACGCGGAGACCCTCGCGGCGCTGCTCGCGAGCGGCGCCGACGCGAACGAGGCGCTTCCGCTCGGGCGCAGGCCGCTGATGCTCGCCGCGCGCTCGGGCAGCGTCGATGCCGTTCGCGTGCTGCTCGAGCACGGTGCGGACCCGAACGCTCGCGAGGAGCAGCGGGGCACGACGGCGCTGATGCAGGCGGCCGACCAGGGGCATGCCGATGTCATTGCCGTGCTCGTCGAGCACGGCGCGGACGTTGCGGCACGCTCCGCTCCGGTGTTTCGCGACGGGCGCACGGCGGCGCTCGGACACGCCGAGGATCCGAGAGACGCGGTTCGGCGGCAGGTTCTGTCGATCCTGTGCGAGGACCCGGATCCGGACGTCGAGGCGCTGCGAAATCTCGTCAGGCAGAGCACCGAGCGCGTGTGGCTGTCGCTTCGCGAGTGGGTCGATCAGCTGACGGCCTTCGACATCTGCGGCAGGGTGCAGCGCGGCGCGCTCGGCTTCGCGACCGTCACGGACACCCCAACCGGTGGCGCCGGCGCTGCCGCGGGCGGCGGTCTGCGGAGGCAGCAGCAGCGTCGCGAGCCGGACGGCGGCGAGCTGACGCCGCTCGTGTACGCGGCCCGCGCGGGTCACCTCGACGCGGCACGTGCGTTGCTCGAGGCAGGCGCGGACGTCAATCAGGTCACGCGCTACGGCTGGAGCCCGCTGCTCGCGGCGACGCAGAACCGCAACTACCAGCTCGGCAAGTTCCTCATCGAGAACGGCGCCGACGTCAACCTCGCGAACAAGGGCGGTTGGACGCCGCTTTATCTCGCGACCGACAATCGAAACCTCGAGGGCGGCGACTATCCGACGCGCACGCCCGACATGGACCATCTCGAGTTCATCAAGCTGCTTCTCGAGGCCGGTGCCGATCCGAATGCGCGGATCACCGAAAGCACGGAGACGCGGACCGTCTTCACGAACCAGTGGCTCGACGAGAACGGCGCAACGGCGTTCCTGCGTGCGTCGCAGTCCGGCGATATCGAGCTGATGCGCCTGCTGCTCGAGTATGGCGCCGATCCGCACATCTACACGGAGCTCGGCGTGACGCCGCTCGCCGTCGCTGCCGGCATCGGCTGGGTCGAGGGCATCACGTTCGAGTGGTCGACGGAGCAGACCGTCGAGGCCGTGAAGCTGCTGCTCGAGCTCGGCATCGACCCGAACTACCAGGCCGACACCGGCCGCGTCGCGCTGCACGGCGCCGCGCACAAGGGCGCGACCGAGGTCGTCAAGATCCTCGTTGCCGCCGGCGCGCGGATGGATATCCGCGACTTCGGCAACACGGACAACCGCGGCAGCCCGGAGCTCGCTGCGCGCACGTGGTTGCCGATCGATTACGCCGACGGCCTCGTTCGCGTCGGTGTGCAGTCTGCCATCGCGCAGCCGGAGACGGCGGAGGTGCTGCGGCAGCTGATGAGGGAAGCGGGGCTCGAGCCGCCGCCTCCGGGCCGCACGCTCGAGTCGATCTGCATCGTCGAGGTCTGCTCGCCGAACTACAATCCGATCGAGTACAACTAACGCTGCAGGCGAGAACGAGAAAAGGGCCCGCAATGCGGGCCCTTTTCATTTAGTGCAGCGACGACGCGGCCGCTCGGCTGCGGCGACGGCCTAGTGCCGGATCTGCGTGCTCACCTCGTTGAGCTCGGTATCCGTGCAGCTGCCGCGCTCCGCGATGATCGTCGGGCGCTCCGTGAGCTGGAGGATCCGCGCAGGCATCACCCACGGCTCGACGAGCACCTCCGGATCCTCGACCGTCACTTCGTACAGCATCTCGTTGCCGGTTCTCGTGAACCGCTCGATGACGCGCATCTCCGTCGAGTGGAAGTAGCCGCCGCGCCCGAGCCACGTCTCGTCGGTGAAGCCGATCGAGTCGAGGACGAGCGTATCGCCCTCCCAGCGACCGACCGTGCGTCCCATGTACGAGTACGCGTACCGGTCGTCCTCGTCGTGCGGCGCGCCGTCGAGCACGATCATCCGGAAATCCGGGTAACCGCCGCCGCCGTCGACGCCGCCGCGGTAGAACATCGTGATGTCTTCCTCGGTATGGAAGATCCGCGCCGGCGGCCCGTGCCGCGGGATGCCGAGGGGCAGGCACGTCATCACCGGGTCGTACTTGTTCGTCCACATGTCGAGCTCCTGGACCCGGTCCCAGTGCTCGGGCCTGTACAGCGGCTTGTTGTTGTCGAGCCGCGGCGGCGCCATGAACACCCAGTCCGCGCTCTGATTCGTCCATTCCATGCAGTTGTCCTGGAACGGCGTGCAGCGCCGGAACATGCCGCCGGGAACGCCTCGCAAGCCGCCGGAGACGCTTCGCCACGAGCCCGTCAGGTCGGGCTTGCCGTTCGGGAGCCGCGGCGTCTCGGCCTGCGCTCCCCGCGGCTGCGGTCGGCCGGCGAACGACGCCTCGGCCGTTCGAGCAGGCGTCGCAGCCGCCATGCGGACGCTCTCCGGAACGGGCACGACGACGTAGACCTGGCCGATCTCCGTCTGCACGGTCTTCAGCTCGCGCACGACCGCGCCGTTACGGCGCTCGACGATCGTGCCGGCGTACAACGCCTCGATCCGATGCAGCGGATTGTTGAAGTCGCCGAAATCGTCGTAGACGAACTCCGTCGTGTTCGCGCCGTGCGTCACGACGACGCGCTCCGGCAGGAAGGTCGGATCGAGCGTCGCGGTGGCCGTCGCTCCAGGAACGCCGGGGACGGGGTAGGTCACGACCGCGCGATCCCCTTGCCACGACAGCTTCGCCGTCCCTTGGACACCTGCCGCGGCCTGCCGGTCGAGCAGGACGGCCGGATTCTGCGCGAAGGACTCGGACATCGGCACGCCGGCCGCCGCGGCGATCGCGGCCTTCGCGGCGCCGTGCGGGCTCGCCCAGAGCCGGATACGACGCTCCTCGAGCGTCGCGGGCCGTGGCGTGGCCTTGCCTTCGCCGGGAATGATCTCCGCGCCCGGAATGTCCTCGTCCCACGCGTAGTCGCCGCTCATCGTCTCGATGTTCGCGTACGTCTCGCCGTTCGGCAGCGTGCACTCGATCTGCGTCCGATAGCCCGGCGTCTGATAGTTCGCGCTGATCCGGTACTTCGTCAGCGTGCACGGCTGCCCATCCACCTGGATCGTGCCCTCTGCGCGGTACTCGAGCGTGCCGATCAGCTCGGGCTCGGCCTGGCCGCGCAGCATGCCCATGTGCCACGTCCAGTTGAACAGGACCGCCTTCAGGTCGCGCGCACCGGGCTCGGGCGTGTACAGCTGCTGCTGGCCCCCGGGCCCTTGCGCCGCCGCCGGCAGCGCACCGCACGTCGCAGCGCCGGCCGCGAACGCGCACATCGCAACGGTTCGTCGAATGGACATACGTCCCCCAGCTCGCCGGGCGATTGCCGGCGTCAGTCGATGTCGAGGTCGAAATCGCGGTCGGCGAGCTCGAGACGCCTGATGAATCCCGCGGGGTTCCCGTTTCTGGCGGGAAGGATCGTGATCTTCAGCGTCTGGCCGGGTTTGATCGAGTCCCGGTTGACGCCTGCCCGCGTCAGCACCTGAAGCGACGCGGTCGTCAACACCCAATCGGTCGTCGTGCCGTCCGGATTCGGAACGGCGAGCTCGAGATTGGAGTGCGGGTTCCTGAAGTTCAGCTTCGTGAGCTGACCTTCGAGAACCACCTCTTTATTGAGGTCGTATATGCTCGCGACGGCATGGTGGGCTTCGACATTCGCGCCGGCCGCGACGAACGCACAGAGTGCAACCAACCGAATAGGCCATTTTGTCATGGCTGCCCGTCTCCCCCGAGTTCAGGTTGCCGAAATCGATGCTAACAACCCCCTGAAGCGGCAGCAAGCGCTACCGGAAGGAAGACCGTCCCGAGCGTCGACAAGCCGACGACCGACACGTTAAGATCCGCCGAGCAAACGGACCCGACCATGAGAACTTTTGCCGCTCTCGCAATCGGCTGTCTGCCTTTGCCGCTTCGGCCGCGTTCTCGGCCGAGCTGATCATCCCGCGCGGCACCGTCGTCTTCGGCGAGCTCGACGAACGCATCACGTCGAGCACGAGGAAGTTCAGAGTCGGTTATCCGGTCGACGGCCACGTCTGGAAGGACGTCGTCGTCGACGGGCATACGGTGATTCGGGCAGGCACGCCGATGGTCCTCCGGATCTCGAAGCTCGAGAGCAACCGGCCCGGGGGCCAGGGCGGCACGCTCGAGATCATGGCGGTCTCGGTGAAGGCAGTCGACGG
>Ga0182741_1000201_pt1 | contig 93408 bp, 65 predicted proteins | sample eDN5th37CBELigOP_FD_128874 | JGI IMG/M metagenome (GOLD analysis project Ga0182741, IMG submission 128874) | Enriched Organic Plus compost microbial communities from Emeryville, California, USA - eDNA 5th pass 37_C BE-Lig OP (version 2) (version 2) ...
CTTGGCAATGCGGGAGATTGCCCGGGTGCTGGCGCCACGCGGGAAGGCTATCCTGCAGGTGCCGCTGGCTATGAAGCTGGAGAAGACGATCGAGGATCCTTCGGTGACCGACGTGAAGGAGCGCGAACGGCGCTTCGGGCAGTTCGACCATGTCCGCATCTACGGGCCCGACTATTTCGACCGGCTGCGCACGGCCGGGCTCGAGGTAGAGTTCGTCAGTGCCGCGGAGGCGATCGCTCCGCAGAGCGTCGAGACGCTGCAGATCAACCCCCGCGAGCGGATCTTCCTGGCCTCGCCGTCAGGCCTGTCCCGCACGCCGACCCTGCTGCATGCTGACCAGCGCCGAAGCGCCGAACATGACGACGAACATCAGCAGCGATTCGTGCTGCCGGTATAGGCCGGTACCCGGCAGGCACAGGAGGATCGAGACGACCACGACGACGAGGGCGAAGGCAGCCGCGACGCTGCGGCTGGCGCGATAAGCCGCCCAGGTGCGCCACAGGGCCGCCCACAATAGCACCAGCATGGTGACCAGGCCCGGAATGCCGGTCCCAATCCAGATCTCCAGGAGGAAGTTGTGGAAGGCGCGGACATTCTCGCCGCCGATCGCCTGGATGATCGTCGCATAGCTGGCGAACTCGGCGGACCGCCAGAAGGCGAGGAAGCCGACGCCGAGGCCCCAGTGGTCCTGCAGCACCTGAAGGCCGAAGCTCCAGATGCGGGTCCGCCCGGTCAGGGTGGTGTTCTTGCCAAACGCGGCGAGGACCTCCTCGATCGGGTCGATACCGGCGATCGCCAGGTAGAGCGGCCCCGCCGCGAAAGCGAAGAAGAGCAGCATGGCGGCCAGCACGATGAGCTGCGAATTCAGCCGCCTCAGGCACAGCGTCAGCAGCAGGCCAACCGCCACGGGCAGCATCAGGATGGGGGTGACGGACTGGGACAGCTTGAGCGCGAGCGCCGCGATGCCCATTCCAACCGCAAGCAGGAGGCAGCCAAGCAGCGAGCGCCAGGCACCCACGAGCGAGAGCGCGACACCGGCTAGCAGCACGAACAGGGCGTTCTGGCCGAGCATGTTCTTCTGCGTGTAGATGCCGAGCAGGCCGCCGGAACCCGCATAGACCTCGCCAAAGACGCCCGTTCGCCAGTTCAGGAGCGACAGGGCGAGGGGAACGAGGAGGACACAGAACATCAGAAGGATCAGCGTCATCATCCTGGTGCGGGCACCGACCACGAGGGCGATGACAACGGTCGCAAGCAGCTGCAAGGCCGATCCAAAGGACCAGGCGGGCGCCTTCGACCAGACCGAAGAGGCGAGGCAGGCCGCGGGATAGGCAAACTGCGTCAGGTTCGCCCGGAACGCCCAGGCCATGAACCGAGGGGCCGAGACGAGCCTCCCAACCGCCATCACATAGCAAAGCCCCCAAACCGGCGATCCAAGCCCGAAGCGGTTGAACGTGTCCGTCGAAACGAGGATGACGAGGCCGGCGAGCGTTACATCATAGACGTTCCACAGCAGCGTCGCGGCCGGGACGCGGCGGGCCGGCCTGTCTGCGACGACATCTGCAGCGAAGGTGGACATGCTAACGTCTGTTCAATGCCCGGTCGCCGGACTGGCCCTGCAACAACAGACAAGTCCGAGGATCTGAATGCGATCGCGTCTCGTTGGCCCTCGGCCGCATGTCGAAGTCATGTCGAATCAAGCCAGGAAGGCGGCACCGGCCGCTGCCAATTCGCCCGCATCATGGCCTTTCGGTAGCCGTTTCCACAGACCTCCTTCGTCAGCATGATGGATGAGTGACCATGTGGTCCTGCACCGCTTTGGGAGGTGGCCGACCCCGCCTGGCTGCAGGCGGTGCGTGGCTTGGCCTGGGTGGGGCTGTGCCCGAAATCCAGCGGATTACAGCATGAGGCAGCAGCTTCGCGTGCGGCCCCGCCGCCAAATGTCCGAGAATGATTTGAGATCGGTGGTACGGTTGCTCGGGATCGAACCGAGGACCTCCGGATCCACAATCCGGCGCTCTAACCAGCTGAGCTACAACCGCACGCCTCGCAGGCACGTTCCGGGCCGCCGCAATCAGGCGGTGGCGTCGGACGGGCCGTCCATAGGGTCAAACGGAGGGGAATTCAAGGCAAAAGAAAAGGCCGGCGGGAGGAGATGCCGACCTTTTCCATTACCAGCCGGCGGGAGGAGGCCGGCCACACGCCCCACAAGACAGCGGGAGGAGGAACTGCCCGTGGGTAACTCTCGCCCCGCAAACACCGGGGCGCACTCAACAAGGTCGCGATCAGGCGGCCTTGAACTCCTTCACCGCGGTTTCGAAGAGATTCTTCATCGGCTTCGAGACTTCCTCGGCAGCCTTGGTCACCGTCGTCTGCAGGTCCTTGGCTTGCGCCACGGCCGTCTCGGCGCCCTTGCGGAAGAAAGCCGTCTGAAGCTCGATCACCTCGGACAGCGACTTGGCGCCGATCAGGGCTTCGAGATGCGCGAAACCCATCTCGGCATTCGTGCGGAGGGCCGCGATCGACTTGAGCGACAGGTCGTTTCCGCTGGTCTTGGCAGCCTCAAAGGTGGTCTCAAGAGCTTTCTGAGCGGACTCAGCGTTCGACTTCAGCTTGCCATAGACTTCCTTGGTCTGCTCGACGCCCTTTTCGGCGAAGACGCGGAACTGGTCAGCCGCCTTGCTGGCGTCAAAAGTCGGGAATTCCATGGTTTCAGCGGACTGGGCTGCTGACTTGGGCATTTTCCGTCCTTTCCGCGGCGCAATGCCTGCGCCGTCGCGTTTCTTTTCTGTCCCCCATATAGTTCATTGTATGCTGCAATGCAACAAAATTGTGCAATGCAAAAGAATCTGGGCCGCGCGGTTAACCAAGCAGCCAGATTTGCGGGCACAGAAACGCCGCGTGGATGGACGGACGGGCGCGCAGCCTTTATTAACAATGCGTTAACGATGGGATTGGGCTAGCGGACTAGAGAATGGCGGCTGGAAGCTACGCCTTCATCGACGTTCTGATCCTCGACGGAGTGCGCGAGCGGTTCGCGGCCGGCGATTCGCTGGCGATTCTCTCGCCGGATCTGGAACGAATCATCTGGGCCAACGGTGCCGGTGCAAGGCTGTTCGGTCAAGACGATGTCGCGTCCGCAGCAGACGCCCCGAGCGACCTGCCAGCAGTTGCGCGCCGCCAGATCCAGGCTGCGCCTGGCTTCCCGGCAATCGGGCGGGACCGGCAGCTCCTCGTGCGCCTGCCGCATGGGGTCTACGCTTTCCTGGCGAGCGCCGTGACGCTGCCTGACGGCGAGCCCGCCATCCTCTTGGCCGCACCGGCCGGCGAAGAGCCGGGTCCCGTGCAAGCGACGCAAATCATCGGCGGCATCGCTCAGTCCGGGCATTTCGTGGCCCTGCTCGGCGAGGCAGGCGACGTTCTCGCCGGCTCGGAGGGATTCGCGCAACTCGAGTTTCCGACGGAACTGCTGGACGATCTCGCCAGGCGCTCGCGTGCTGCGCCGGATCGGCTGGTGAAACGAATCGTCCGCGTCGGCCATCGCGAACTGCCCATCGGCATGGCGCGGATTGCGGATGCGCCCGCGCGCCACCTGCTCCTCGTCGTGGACGAGACACCGCGGGCGCAGCCGGCGGAGACGCCGGCCACTTCGGTGGAGGACGCCCCGGCGGTCTCGGCGACCGACGTACCCCCGCCAAGCCGACAGGAGAGGATGCCAGCCGCCGATGCGCAGGCCGAGGCATCCGAGGATGCCTCAACCGCGACAATCCGGGCGCAGGATACCGGCCTAGCGGAACACCCCCTCCCCTCGGATGCCGCGCCGCTTGCCGCGACAGCAATAGGGGCGGAGGAACAGCGCCCGGCCGAGAGCATCCCCGCCGACGTTCAGGCCGAGGAGACCCCACGGCGCGAAACCATCGCGGAGGCCAGCGGCAGCGACGACACGTCGTCGGGCGGGTCGGTCGACCTCGATTCGGTGCGAGCCAGCCCGCCCTTGCGCTTCGCGTGGAAAACCGACGCGTCCGGACGCTTCAGCGCCATTTCACCGGAGTTCATCGCGATCTTCGGCCCGACGGCGGACATTATCGGCCAGCCCTTCTCCGAGGTGGCCAGCAGGATCGGGATCGACAAGGACGGCGAGATCGCAGCGCTCCTCGAGCGACGCGACACGTGGTCGGGCCGCTGCGTGGAGTGGCCGCTGCCAGGCAGCGCTCTGCGCGTGCCCGTCGATTTGGCGGCACTGCCAGTCTATGCGCGCGACCGCAGCTTCGAGGGGTTCCGCGGCTTCGGCGTCGCACGCTTCGCCGACGCAAGCGAGGCGCAGCCCGAAAGCGTACCCGAACCGCCGGCGGCGGAGATGCCGGCCGAGGCGGAAGCTCCGGCAGCCGCAACTGACGCCGGGAAAGAGCCGGCGACCGAAGCTGACGATCCGTTCCGCGGCGAGGTACCGGCCCTGAAGATCACCCCGCAGCCGGACCGGCGCAGCTCCGACAAGATCATCAGGCTGGCGGAGCATCGCGCCCAGGAATCGGGGCTTACGCCGGTCGAGCGCAACGCCTTTCGCGAGATCGGCGACAGGCTGAGGCGCACGCGCGGCGAGGGAGCCGATGACCGTCCGGCTGAAGGGAAGTCCGCCGGTACGGAGCAGTCGGCGACGCCGACTTCCGCACCGCAGGCCGAGGAAAGCCAGCCGCAGCCGGCACGCGGGGAGCACGCCAGCGGTTCGGCACGGAAGCCCCGCGTCGTCACGGCCGTCACGAAAGCCTCCGGGGAGGACCATGGGGAGGCGCGGGAGACGGCTGCGAAGCCAACCGACACGACGCCATCAGGCGGAGATCCGGAAGCGCCTGCGGCTGCTGCCGTCGGGAAGCCGGATGCGGCGCCTGCAGGACCCACCATGGACAACACGCCACCTGCCCTGGGCGAAGGCGTGGTGGACGAATTGACCGAGACGACGTCCCGTGCGCGCTCCGGGGGGACTGGGGAAGTCGCGATCCTGTCGCGCCTGCCCGTGCCGATCCTGATCAGCGCCGGCGACCGGCTATACTACGCGAACGAGGAGTTCCTGTCGCTGACCGGCTATGCAAGCCTCGACGACATCAGGGCGGCGGGCGGTCTGGGCAGCCTGTTCGCCGACCGATACGATGACGACTCCACGGATGACGGCGACCATGCGCTGAGGCTGCGCACCGCGACGGGCGAGGAGTTCCCGATCGACGCGCTGCTACGCTCCGTCCCCTGGAACGGCGGTCATGCGCTGATGCTGGTCGTGCGGCGCGCCGGCGAGCCGCCGGAGCCTCCGCCCGAACGCGACGAGCGGGCCGAGATGCGGGCCCACATCGCAGAACTGCGCGCCATCATCGACACCGCCACGGACGGCGTCATCGTCATTGCCAAGGACGGCAGCATCCGTTCGATCAGCCGGCCCGCCGAGGCGCTGTTCGGCTATGACAACGACGAGATCTCCGGGAAGCAGTTCACGTCGCTGTTCGCGATCGAGAGCCAGCGTGCCGCGCGCGACTATCTCAGCAGCCTGTCCGACCACGGTGTCGCCAGTGTCCTGAACGACGGTCGCGAGGTCATCGGGCGCGAGGCGCAGGGCCGGTTCATCCCCCTGTTCCTGTCGATGGGACGGCTGCCGAACGATAGTGGCTACTGCGCTGTGGTGCGCGACATCACCCCGTGGAAGCGCGCCGAGGAAGAACTCACCAAGGCGCGGGCGCTCGCCGAGCGAGCCTCCTCGCAGAAGTCCGAGTTCCTGGCGCGTATCAGCCATGAGATCCGCACGCCGCTCAACGCCATCATCGGCTTCTCGGAACTCATGGTCGACGAGCGGTTCGGACCGATCGGCAACGACCGCTATCGCGACTACCTGCGCGATATAAATCGCTCGGGCAACCACGTCCTCGACCTCGTCAACGACCTGCTCGACCTTTCCAAGATCGAGGCGGGCGAGCAGGAGATGACCTACGAGGCGGTGTCGCTCAACGAGACGCTCAGCCAGACCGTCGCGATGATGCAGCCGCAGGCGAACCGTGAGCGAGTCATCATCCGCTCGAGCTTCGCGTCTCACCTGCCGGATGTGGTGGCCGACCTGCGCAGCGTCCGGCAGATTGCGCTGAACCTGCTGTCGAACGCCGTGCGGTATACGCAGGCGGGCGGGCAGGTCATCGTTTCGACCGCCTACGAGCCTTCCGGCGACGTGGTGATGCGAGTGCGCGACACCGGCATCGGCATGACCGTGGCCGAGATCGAGCAGGCGATGAAGCCGTTCAAGCAGATCAGCACGCTGAGGGGCACGCGCAGCGACGGAACCGGGCTCGGCCTGCCGCTGACCAAGGCGATGGTCGAGGCGAACCGCGCGCGCTTCACCATCACCTCCACGCCCGGCGAGGGAACTCTGGTGGAGGTCACCTTCCCGGCAACTCGGGTTCTGGCAGAGTAGGCTGCGAAATTTGATCGCAGCTCCCGCGACGCGGAAACAAGTCAAAGCAGATCAACTTATTGAAAAGCTGCCAGTTTCGATCTAGTTTAGAATATTTCCAAACTATTGATTTCATTTAACTTTATATTGACGGCCTCGGCGCTTGCGCGCATTAGAACCCCCGTCCAGGTGAGGCATGCCCTCCGGCACCTCACGAAAAACGGGAGAACAGGATGACCGCCGGGTTCCTCAAGTCGGCATTAGCCGCCTGCATGACCTTCGCCGCAGCCACCCTCACCGCCGGCACCGCGCTCGCAGACGGCGTGGTGAACATCTATTCGTATCGCCAGCCCGACATCATAAAGCCGGTGCTCGACGAGTTCACCGCTGAAACGGGCATCAAGACGGAGGTGCTGTTCCTCGACAAGGGCCTTGAGGACCGCATCCTCGCCGAGGGCGAGAATTCTCCGGCCGATGTCATCCTTACCGTCGACATCGCCCGCCTCACCACCGCCAAGGAAAAGGGCGTGACGCAGGCGCTCGACAGCGAAGTCGTGAATTCGAACCTCCCCGCCGAATATCGCGATCCCGAGGGCCACTGGTTCGGAGTCACGAAGCGCGCCCGCGCCGTCTACGCTTCCAAGGACCGTGTACCGCAGACGTCCATCACCTATGCCGAGCTTGCGGACCCGAAGTGGAAGGGCAAGCTCTGCATGCGGTCCGGCCAGCACGACTACAACCTCGCGCTGTTTGCCGCGGCCATCGCGCACTGGGGTCCCGAGAAGACCGAGGAATGGATGAAGGGGCTGAAGGCCAACCTGGCCCGCAAGCCCGACGGCGGCGACCGGCCGCAGGCCAAGGCGATCTATGCCGGCGAATGCGACATCGCGCTCGGCAACACCTACTATGTCGGCCTGATGCGCACCAACAAGAAGGAGCCGGAGGAGAAGGAGTGGGGCAACGCCATCAACGTCCTGCTGCCGACCTTCGAGAACGGCGGAACTCACGTCAACATTGCCGGCGTGGCGCTCGCCAAGAATGCGCCGAACCGCGACAATGCTGTCAAGTTCATCGAGTTCCTGACGACCCACAAGGCGCAGCAGATCTATGCCGAGCAGACCTTCGAATACCCGGCCGAGCCGGGGCTGGAGCCGTCCGAGATACTGAAGTCCTTCGGGCCCCTGAAGTCGGACACGCTGCCGCTTTCCGAGATCAGCAAGAACCGCAAGGCGGCCTCGGAGATGGTCGACCGCGTCGGCCTCGACGACGGCCCGAGCAGCTGATCCACGTCGTGTTCCCATGGGCCGGGCTCCGCGAGCCCGGCCGTGTTGTTCCCACTTCCCCCATGACGACATCATGACCGTGGCCACGGCCGGCCGCGAACTGACCGCCCCGCCGGCGCGGCGCCGCCACCCGCTGATGACGGCCACCGTCGTCGCGCTGGCGGCGGCCGCCATGCTTCCCGTTGTGACGCTCGCGCTCGTGGCGCTGGGCGGAAGCGACGACATGTGGCCGCACCTGGCCGCGAACGTGCTTCCAGGCGCCATCCAGACCACGGCGACGCTGATCGTGCTGGTCACGACCGGCACGGCGATTCTGGGCATCACCACGGCCTGGCTGATCGTCGGCTTCGACTTCCCCTTCCGCAGGACGCTGTCCTGGGCGCTGGTGCTGCCGCTCGCCGTGCCGCCCTACCTGGCGGCCTATGCCTTTGCCGAATTCTTCCTCTTCACGGGCCCGGTGCAAACCGCGCTGCGCGCGATCTTCGGCTTCCAGACGCCACGCGACTACTGGTTTCCCGACCTGCGTTCGACCGGAGGCGCGGCCTTCGTCCTGGCGTCCGTGCTCTATCCTTACGTCTATCTGACCTGCCGCGTCGTGTTCCTGATGCAGGGGCGCGGCATCGGCGACGTGGCGCGCACTCTGGGGGCCGGGCCGCTGCGCGTGTTCCTGCGCGTGCTGCTGCCGGCCGCGAGGCCGGCGGTGGCGGCCGGCGTCGTGCTGGTGCTGATGGAGACGATCAACGACATCGGCGTCGCCGAATATCTCGGTGTGCGAACGCTGACGTCCGCCATCTACACCACGTGGATCAACCGCGGCAGCCTAGAGGGTGCGGCCCAGATCGCTATGGTCATGCTGCTCGTGGTGCTGGCGCTGCTGGCCGGCGAGCGCTATGCGCGGCGCCTGCAGCGGTTTCACAACGCCCGCGCGACCCAGCTCAAGGCACGGCGGCCGCGCATCCGGATCGGGGGCCTCGCCGCGATCGCCGCGACCGTGTGGGTGGCGTTTCCGGTGCTGCTCGGCTTCGGCGTGCCGATCTGGGTGTTCGGGCGCTATGCGGCGCGCCGAATGGACTCGCTGTTCAACGCCGACCTCGGGGCCGCCTTCCTCAACAGCGTCATGACGGGCACGATCACGGCGGTCCTGTCCGTGCTCATCGCCATGTTCCTCGTCTACGCGACGCGGGTCGTGCGGGCATCGGGATTGCGGCCGCTCGTGATGGTCGCGTCGTCGGGCTACGCCCTGCCCGGCACGATCCTCGGGCTCGGCCTGCTCTTCGCCCTCGCCCGCTTCGACAATGCCCTCGACGGGGTGATGCGGGCGAATTTCGGCGTCTCGACAGGACTGCTTCTCACGGGCTCGCTGGCAGCCGTGGTCATCGCCTGCACCATCCGCTTCCTGGCGCTCGCCGAAGGGGCGTTGCGGTCAGGTCTCGAGAAGCTGCCACCGAGCCTCGACGAGGCTGCCCGCAGCCTGGGACATACGCCCTTCGCCAGCGCACGCCTCGTCATCCTGCCGCTGATGCGGCCGGCATTGCTGACGGCGCTGGTTCTGGTCTTCGTCGATACGACGAAGGAGCTGTCCGCGACCATCCTGCTGAGGCCCTTCGGCTTCAACACGCTCGCCACGCTGGTCTACGAGAACGCATCTCGCGCCGTGGTGGAAGATGGCGCGCTGGCCGCACTACTGATCATCGCCACCGCGACGGTGCCGGTGATGCTCCTGTCGCGCGCGCTTTCGGACGATCGCGACGCTTCGGCTTCCTGAAGAAAAAAGGCGCCCTCGATGAGGACGCCCGACAGGTAATGCTGTGAAGTGAAGGAAGGCGGAGGAGCCGTGATGACCGACTCCATGCCACCAAAAGTTGAGGCGACTATCTCCCCTCGCTCCCTAACAATTCCTTACCGGAACGCGAACAATCCGAGGAGGACGGTCGTCCGGCGCTTTTTAGGTAAATTTGCCATTCACCCTCTGTTAGCCACAGTTCAGGTGCGCAGCTCGGGCAGGTCGCGATAAAGATCCAGAGCTTCCGGGTTCGCCAGGGCTTCCTTGTTCTTCACCGGGCGCCCATGCACCATCTCCCGGACGGCGAGTTCGGTGATCTTGCCCGACTTGGTGCGCGGAATGTCGGCCACCGCGATGATCTTGGCCGGCACGTGCCGCGGGCTGGCGCCGGTGCGGATCTTGGTCCGGATACGCTGCTCCAGCTCCGCGTCGAGCTTGGCGCCGGGCGCCAGGCGGACGAAGAGCACCACACGCACGTCTCCGTCGAAATCCTGGCCGATGCAGATGGATTCGGCGATTTCCGGCAACTGCTCGACCTGGTTGTATATCTCCGCCGTGCCGATGCGCACGCCACCCGGATTCAGGGTCGCGTCCGAACGGCCGTAGATGACGATGCCGCCATGCTCAGTCCATTCGGCGAAGTCGCCATGGCACCAGACATTCGGGAAGCGGTCGAAATAGGCGGCGTGGTACTTCTTGCCGTCCGGATCGTTCCAGAAGCCGACCGGCATGCAGGGGAAGGCGCGCGTGCATACGAGCTCGCCCTTTTCCCCGCGCACGGGCTTTCCGTCGTCGTCCCAGACGTCCATCGCCATGCCGAGACCGGGCCCCTGGATCTCCCCACTCCACACCGGCTCGGTGGGGATGCCGAGAACGAAGCAGGAGACGATGTCCGTGCCGCCCGAGATCGAAGCGAGGTGGACGTCGCGCTTGATGCCTTCATAGACATAGGCAAAGCCATCCGGCGAAAGCGGCGAGCCGGTCGAGGAGACTGTCCGCACGGTCGATAGATCGTGGGTGTCGATCGGGCGCAGCCCCGACTTGCGCGCCGTGTCGATGAACTTCGCCGAGGTGCCGAAATAGGTCATCTTCTCGGCGTCCGCGAAGTCGAACAGGATGTTGCCGCTCGGATAGAAGGGCGAGCCGTCGTAGAGCAGCAGCGTCGCCTCGGTGGCGAGCGCCGACACCAGCCAGTTCCACATCATCCAGCCACAGGTAGTGAAATAGAACACGCGGTCGCCCGGCCTGATGTCGGCCTGGAACCGATGCTCCTTGACGTGCTGGAGGAGAGTGCCGCCGGCCGAATGCACGATGCACTTCGGAATGCCCGTCGTGCCGGAGGAATACAGAATGTAGAGCGGATGATTGAATGGCAGGCGCTCGAACGTGACTTCCCGTTCCGCGAACGACGCCACGGCGTCGTCAAGCGCCACCGTGCGCTCCATCGCCGTTGCAGCCTGACGCGCCGTGCCCAGATAGTCGACGAGAATCGCCTGCCGCACGCTCGGCAGCCGGGCCAGGATCGCCTGCACCTTGGCGGTCACGTCGATCTGCTTGCCGTTGTACCAGTAGCCGTCCGGCGCCAGGAATACGACCGGCTCAATCTGGCCGAAGCGATCGAGCACGCCCTGCTCGCCGAAGTCCGGCGAGCAGGACGACCAGACCGCGCCGATCGACGCCGTGGCCAGCATGCCGGCCACCGCCTCGGGCATGTTGGGCATCATCGCGGCGACGCGGTCGCCCTTCTTCACGCCGAGCGAAACGAGGAGTTGCTGCAGGCGCGACACCAAGCCGCGCAGGTCGTCCCACGACAGGCGGCGCAGCACCTTGTCCTCGCCCTTGAAGACGATGGCGTCGCCCGGACCACGCCCGCGAAGGAGATTTTCGGCAAAGTTCAGTTGCGCGTGGGGAAAGAAGCAGGCGCCGGGCATGCGGTCGCCGTCCACCAGCAGGCGATCGCCCTTTTCGCCGATCAGCCCACAGAAGTCCCAGACCAGGCTCCAGAATTCTCCGCGCTCGTCCACTGACCAGCGATGTAGATCGGCATAGCTGTCGAAAGCCCTGCCCGCACGCGCGGCAGCCTGTGTGGTGAGCGTGGAAAGCTGGGAGCGCTGGCGGCGGGTGGCGTCAGGCGTCCAGAGCGGCAGTTGCGACTTCAAGTTTGTTCCTCCGGGGAAAAAAGCGGTGCCGTGATGACATGGCCCGCGACGGTGGGCAAGCGACGATTGGGGGATGGCAGACGGCCATCGCAGGGCCATATTGGGCTGTAAAGGCCCCACGGGAGCATACCGGGTGACGATCGTTGCCAACAACGTCCGACGAGGGCAGATGACGGGTCAACTCGCGAGGCGAGGACTGTGGGCGCTCGTCGCCGTGCTGCTCCTTGTCGGCATCGTCGCGAGTGCCGTTCCCTATGTCGCGTCGACCCGGATCGTGCGCGACCGCATAGCCCTCGAACTCGGTTGGTGGACCGGCTATCGAGTCAATATCGGCTCCACTCCCCGATTGAGCGTCTGGCCGCGCCTGTCCGCGGTGCTCGAGGACGTGACCTTCTCCGAGTGGACAAAGGACTCGCCACCGGTCGCGACGGCCGAGCGCATCGACGTCGACCTCTCCGCGCTCGCCGCCCTCAAGGGAAATGCCGTCTTCACCGCCGCGACCGTGGTGCGTCCCAAGTTCGTGCTGGAGCCGGGCCCCGATGCGCTGGAGGCCCTCACGGGCAAGGGACGGCTGCGCAGCATCATCGATCAGGCGCGGGAGACCATCGCGGCCGATCCGGCCAAGGGCGGCGTCCAGGATGGTGATTTCGGCAGGATCGAGATCGTCGACGGACGGATCGTCACCGCACTCGACGCCGACAAGGCGCTCGTGGATGATCTCGACGCGACGATCGACCTGCCCCGCCTCGCCGGTGGCGGCAACATGTCGGCGAGCGCTGTCTGGAACGGCAAGCGGATAAAGGGCGAGGCGCGCAGCGACGGGCCGCTGCGCCTGCTGGCCGGCGGCGAGTCCAGTCTCGACATATCGCTCGACACCGATCCGGCGAAGGGCAACTTCCAGGGCAGGCTGCAGTTCGGCGAGGACCCGACGGTCGACGGCACGCTCTCCCTTGACGTGGGCAATGTGGGGGACCTCCTCGGCTGGCTGGGCGTACGCTGGAGGGGCATGGAAGCGCTTCCGCCGCTTGCGTTTTCGGGCAAGGTCGTCGGCGAACGCGATCACGTCGCGTTCAACGAGGCATCTGTGCAGATCGAAGGGGAGACCGGCACGGGCGGCCTTCAGGTCGGCCTGTCTGGAGGCACCTTCTGGATCAACGGGTCCCTCGCCTTCCAGACCCTGCCGCTCGAACACGCGCGCGCCCTACTGGCGACGACGACGGCCGCTTTGCTCGATCCGCACCACGAGGGCCTGCCGGGATTGCGCACCGACCTGCGCATTGCCGCCGCCCACGGGGCCGCTCCCGGCTTCACCCTGGACGACCTCGCAGCAACCATCCAGTTCCGCGATCGCCAAGCGGCGTTCGACCTGCTCGACGCATCGGCATTCGGAGGACATGTCAGCGCCTCGCTGGCGCTGAGCGACCCGAAGGCCGACATCACCGCTGCGCTGCGCCTCGAGGGCCGCGACGTCGACGGGGCGGCATTGGCTGCCGCGGCGGGCGTGCCTGACCTGCTACCCTCAGCGAAGGGAAACGTCCTCGTCGAACTCGAGGGCAAGGGCATTGACCTTGTCGACGCCTTCCTCAACGGGAGGGGGCAAGCTGCTGCGCATCTCGGCGCCGGGTCGCTGGCCGGAATCGATCTCGGCGTGTTCCTGGAGAAATGCGCGGGCGGCGAACTTTTCCCGCTGTCCGAAACACAGGGCTCAAGCCTCGCGATCGAGAGCCTGTCGATCGACACGACGCTCAGCGCTGGGCTGGTCAGGATACGCACGGCCGAAGCGATCGCGTCAGGACGGCGGCTGTGGCTCGACGGGCTTGCCTCTTATCGCGATCACGGGCTCGCGCTTTCCGGCGGCATCGGACCGGTCGGATCGAGCACGGTCGCGGAGACGGAAACCATCGACGACGAGGCCAAGTTCTTCGTCGGCGGGTCCTGGTCCGCGCCCTTCGTTTCGCCGATCAGGCCCACGCACCGGTAGGCCCGCAACGGAAGTCCTTGGACGATCTGGCAGATCAGCCGCGCTGCGCCGCCTGTTCGTCGCGCTGGCGCTGGACCTCGCGACGCTTGTTGGCGATCGAGGCGATGATGACACCGAGGGAGACGATGCCGATGAGGATGGTGCAGGCCGCGTTGATCTCGGGCGTCACTCCCAGGCGGACCTGGCTGTAGATCTTCATCGGCAAGGTGGTGGCGCCGGGACCGGACGTGAAGCTCGCGATCACCAGATCGTCGAGCGACAGGGTGAAGGCCAGCATCCAGCCCGAGACAATCGCCGGCATGATGACCGGCAGAGTCACCTGGAAGAAGGTGCGCACCGGCGTGGCGCCCAGGTCCATCGCTGCTTCCTCGATGGAGCGGTCGAAAGTCATCAGCCGCGACTGCACCACCACAGCGACGAAGCACATGCTGAAGGTTATGTGTGCCAGCGTCACGGTGAAGAAGCCGCGGTCGAGCCCGATCGCGACGAACAGCAGGAGCAGAGACAGGCCGGTGATGACTTCCGGCATGACGAGCGGCGCGAACACCATGCCCGAGAACAGCAGCCGTCCGCGAAAGCGCGTGTAGCGCGTGAGGGCGAGCGCGGCGAGCGTTCCGAGCACCGTCGCGCACGTCGCGGACAACAGGCCGACGCGAATCGTCACCCAGGCGGCGTCCATCAGGCCCTGGTTGTGGAACAGCGCCACATACCACTGGACGGAGAAGCCGCCCCAGACCGTGACCAGACGCGAGGCGTTGAACGAATAGATCACCAGGAGAACGATCGGCAGGTACAGGAAGGCAAAGCCCAACACGATCGAGGTGATGTTGAAGCGCGTCCAGGTGTTCATCGGCCGCGCTCCTGAGCCCGGGCCTGCGCAGTCTGGAAGATCATGATGGGCACGATCAGGAGCAACAGCAGGATCACCGCCACCGCCGACGACACCGGCCAGTCGCGATTGGCGAAAAACTCGTTCCAGAGCGTCTTGCCGATCATCAGTGTTTGCGAGCCACCGAGCAGGTCGGGAATGACGAACTCGCCGACGGCCGGGATGAACACCAGCATGCAGCCCGCCACAACGCCGGGCAGCGACAGCGGGAAGGTGATCTTCCAGAAGGCGGAGATCGGCGGGCAGCCGAGATCCTGCGCGGCCTCGATGAGCGAGAAGTCCATCTTCTCCAGCGAGGCGTAGAGCGGCAGGACCATGAAGGGCAGGTAGGAATAGACGATGCCGATGAAGATCGCCGTATGGGTGTTCAGGATGACAAGGGGGTGGTCGATGATGCCCGTCGCCAACAGGAACTGGTTCAGGAGCCCTTCGGGCTTCAGGATGCCGATCCAGGCGTAGACCCGGATCAGAAAGCTCGTCCAGAAGGGAAGGATGACCAGCATCAGCAGGGTCGGTCGCCAGGCGGCGGGCGCGCGCGCCATCCCGTAGGCCATCGGATAGCCGACGAGCAGCGTCAGGAAGGTCGAGATGGCGGCAATGACCAGGCTCGAAACATAGGCGTGGAAGTAGAGCGGGTCATCGAGGAGCCACAGGTAGTTGTCGAAGTTCAGCTCGCCCAGGGCCTCGAAGAAGTTGTCCAGTCCGAATACCGGCGTGTAGGGCGGCATGGCGATCGCCGTCTGCGACAGCGAGATCTTGAAGACGATCGCGAAGGGAACGAGGAAGAAGAAGAGGAGCCACAGATAGGGGACGGCGATGACCAGGCGGCTGACGATCGCCTGTCCCAGGGAGAAGCTCCCTGCCCGTCCCGCTTCCGCTGGCGTCGCCGCCGTCACGCTGGCCATCGGGGCCTCCTATCGCGTCAGCAACACGCCCGCGTCCGGCCGGAACGAGATCCACGCCTTGTCCTGCCAAGTCAGTGGCTCGTCGGAAACGCGCCTGGCGTTCAAAACACTCGCCTTGACGACCTGGCCGGACGGCAGTTTGACGTGAAAGACGGTCATGTCGCCGAGATAGGCGATGTCGAAGATCTCGCCTTCCAGGGCGTTGAGCCCGGGCTCGGGGCGGCGGGAAACCGAGATCTTCTCGGGCCGGATCGCGAACGCCACCGACGTGCCGGTGGGAATGTCGCCGCTGCTCTCCGCGAGAATCGCGCCTTCGCCCGGCACGTCTACGTAGACACCCGAACCGTTCTTCTGGCCGATCGTTCCCTCGAACATGTTGATGTTGCCGACGAAGCTGGCCACGTAGCGTGAGCCGGGCGCCTCGTAGACTTCCGCCGGCGTGGCCACCTGCATGACCTCGCCCTTGTCGAGGATGGCGATCCGGTCGGCCATGGTCATCGCCTCCTCCTGGTCGTGGGTGACGATGACGAAGGTGAGACCGAGGTTCTGCTGCAGGTCCATCAGCTCGAACTGGGTCTCCTCGCGCAGCTTCTTGTCCAGCGCCCCCAGCGGTTCGTCGAGCAGGAGCACCTTCGGGCGCTTGGCGACGGAGCGGGCCAGGGCGACGCGCTGGCGCTGGCCGCCCGAAAGCTGGTGCGGCTTGCGCTTGGCGAACTGCTCCAGCTTGACCAGCTTCAGCATCTCGGCGACGCGCGTCTGGATCTCCGCCTTCGGCATGCCCTCCTGCTTGAGCCCGAAGGCGATGTTCTGCTCCACGGTCATGTGCGGGAACAGCGCATAGGACTGGAACATCATGTTGACCGGCCGCCTGTACGGCGGAATGCCGTGCAGGTCCTGGCCGTCGAGCAGTATCCGACCGGACGTCGGCGTCTCGAACCCGGCGAGCATGCGCAGCAGCGTCGATTTCCCACAGCCCGACGCGCCGAGCAGGGCGAAGAACTCACGCTTGTAGATGGAGAGGGACAGGTTGTTGACGGCGGTGAAGTCGCCGAAGCGCTTGGTCACGCCCTCAAAGGAGATGTAGGGCTTTTCCTGAGGATTGTTCCAGGGTGCGAAGTCCCTGCGGATGCTGCCGAACGATTTCAACTGCCGTTCCCCCGAAGGTCATTCAAGGGGCCCGGCACCGCCGCCGGGCCCCGGATCACTCACTGACCGGTGACGATCTTCGTCCAGCTACGGGTGACCAGGCGCTGGGTCTTGCTGTCGTAGGGCGACACGGTGAACAGGTTCGCCATCGTCGCCTCGTCCGGGTAGATCGCCGGGTTGTCGAGGATCTCCTCGTCGATGAACTCCTGCGAAGCCTTGTTGCCGTTGGCGAAGTAGACGAAGTTTGTCGCCTTGGCCGCCACGTCCGGCCTCATGATGTAGTTCAGGAATTCGTGCGCCTCGTCGACATGCTGGGCATCGGCCGGGATCGCCATCTGATCGAACCACATCTCCGCGCCTTCCTTCGGCACGACGTAGTCGACCACAACGCCCTGGTCGGCCTCGGCCGCGCGGTCGCGCGCCTGGAACACGTCGCCAGACCAGCCAACGGCCAGGCAGATGTCACCGTTGGCCAGCGCGTTGATATATTCGGAAGAATGGAACTTGCGGATGTAGGGGCGGATGGCCAGCAGAGTTTCCTCGACCTTGGCGAAATCCGCTGCGGTCTTGGATTCGGGATCCATGCCGAGATACTTGAAGGTGGTCGGGAAGACGTCGGACGGCGAATCCAGCACGTAGACGCCGCAATCGGCAAGCTTGGAGAGGTTCTCCGGCTTGTAGAAAACATCCCAGCTCTCGATCTTGTCGATGCCGAGCGCTGCCTTCACCTTTTCGACGTTGTAGCCGAGGCCGACGGTGCCCCACATGTAGTTGATCGAGTAATCGTTGCCGGGATCGTACTTCGCGGTGCGCTCGCTGACGACGTCCCACATGTTGGCGAGGTTGGGCAGCTTGGACTTGTCGAGCTTCTGGAACACGCCGGCCTCGATCTGGCGGGCGAGGAAGTTCGCGGTCGGCACCACGACGTCATAGCCGCTGCCGCCGGCCAGCAGCTTGGTCTCGAGGATCTCGTTGGAGTCGAAGACGTCGTAGACGACCTTGATGCCTGTCTCCTTCGTGAAGTCGTCAATGATCGACTGGTCGATGTAGTCCGACCAGTTGTAAACATTGACCACGCGCTGCTGAGCCGTCGCGAGCGACGTGTATGCCAATAGCGCGGCCGCGGCGGACATGAGAATTGCCGTGCGGTTCATGTTCCATTTTCTCCATATGCGAGTTGTGCGCGCGCCGTGGCGTGCATTTCTGAATCGAGACTATGAGGGATGAGGGGGAGGGACAAGCGCGTTCTCGCGCCGCAGCAATCCCACCGCCAAACAATTGACGACACGCAGCTTTCCGCTGATGCCGCCCAGCACGTCGTGGAAGCGGCCGGCGTCGGCCACAGCCCCTCCGATCGTCCTGCGTCCGCGTATGTCGCGGCTGCCCTTGGTGGCAAGATACGCCTTCTTTGTTCCCCAGTGCGTCCAACGTGCCCTTGCTACGGGACGCCTGTCAATGGGGCGAGGGCAAGCCGACGACACCGGGCCGGACAGGCGTTTTCGCGCGCCGGAACTGGAGGGCGATATGCAGCAGAAGCGCGGCAAAGACGACGGCCCCGCCAATCAGCGTCCGTGCGCCAGGAATCTCCTCGTGGACGAGCCAGACCCACAGCGGACCTGCAATCGTCTCGAACGTGCCGAGAAGGGCTGCCATGGAGGCAGGCACCAGTCGCGCACCACCTGCGAACAGCGCCATGCCGAGACCCAGGTTCAGCGCCCCGAAGGCAAAGAGCAGAGCCAGATCCGGCCACGACACGGCGAGCGTTTCCGACATGCCCAGTCCGACCAGGGCCGCCACGACGGTTCCGAAGCAGACAGCGGCGGTCATCCGCACGCCGGAGAACTGGCGCGTGACCACCGTGGCCAGAGAGAAGGCCACAGCCATTCCCACGGCCAGCATGTCGCCGATGGGAGAAATCGAGCCGTCGAAGGAGCCAGAGACCATGATGGCGACGCCGCAGAGCACGGCGGCGATGGCGATCCAGGTGGCGCGCGTGACACGCGTGCGGAACAGCATCCAGCCAATGAGCGCCGCCAGCAGCGGCACCCCGGCATTCATCAACTGGACGTTGGCGACGGTGGTGTGGGCAATCGCCATCACGAAGCTCGCCGACGCAGTGGCGAAGCACAGCCCGACGACAACCCCCGGCACTCCCATGTCACGGAACTGGCGCACCGCCCCGCCGACACCGTCGCGCACGATCATGAAGCCGAGCAGGAACGCCGCAGCGAAGGCGGAACGCCAGAAGACGATGGTCCAGTCGTCCTCGACGCCGATGAAGCGCGCGATGGCTCCGCCGGTCGACCAGACGAAGGCCGACAGGAACACGAGCAGCATGCCGAGGCGCTCGCCCTGCTCGGGCGCCGCCGCAGCGGGCTGAGATTGATCGACAGTGGAACCGGACATCGGCAAGCCTTGCGCCGTGCAACGCCGGGGAGCCGGCCTTCCGCGTCCCCCTATCGCATCCGCGACGACGCGGCCTGATCCAGCACCGCCATCAACTTGTGGCAATTGCGACGCCTGATTGTCGGGACGGGATCGGTGCCCGTTCTGTTATGTCCAAGGCTCGGCAAGTACCGCCTAACGAAAGTCGAAGGCGCTCAGGCCGGTCACCATCTCGTCGAGGCCGAGCGGCCTCGTCAGTGGCGGCTCGGCGCGGGCAAGACAGCCGGCCCGTTCGCAGAGACGGCACACTGGACCGACCGGGACGGCGGCGGTGGCCGGCAGGGCCGCGTCATAGACGACCCGGTCGCGGTACGACAGTTCACAGCCGAGCAGCAGCGCGGTGCGCCGCGGGCGCTCGTCGAAACCGCCCTGCGGACCGTCCACGGTGCGGGCCACGCAGAGGAAGGTGGCGCCGTCAGGCATCTCGACCGCCTGCGCCAGTACGCGGCCGGGCTCGGCGAACGCATCGTGGATGGCGAGCTTCGGGCATGCGCCGCCAAAGGCGGTGTGCGGGAATCCCTGGGCGCCTATACGGCGCAGGCGGTTCCCCGCGCTGTCGATCTCCATCAGGAAGAAGGGGATGCCTGCGGCGCCTGGGCGCTGCAGGCTGACCAGCCGCGTCGCCACCTGTTCGAACGACACGCCGAAGCGCGCCGCGAGCACCGCGAGGTCGTGACGCGCCCGCCCTGCCGCCTGATGGAAGGAGGCATAGGGCAAAATCAGCGCCAGCGCCGCATAGCGGGCCAGCTCGAAGCGGGCGAGCCGTCGGGCCTCGTCGGACCCGAACTTCAGCGCGGCGACCTCGTTCTCGAGGACATCGCGCATCCGGATCAGGCACGCTTCCATCGCGGTCTCGCGGACCTGGTCGGGCCGCGACAGCCGCTCGGACAGGAAGAGGCGCTGCGAATGACGGTCGTAGCGGCGGCGCCAGTTGGGCATGGTGGCGGCCGGCAGCGGCCTGACGGCAATGCCATGTTCGCGCCGCAGCCAGGCCTTCAGCCGAGCGAAGAGATCGTCGCCCGGTTCGAGCTCGCCTAGAAAGCCTTCCGCGGCCTCTTCCAGCGCGGGAAAGTGCCAGGGTGCGTGCTCGAACGTCTCGCGTACCTCATCGACTGGCAGGCGCGCGCCCGAGAGCGCCGTCGCCCTGCCCTCACCCGCCAGCAGAGCGTTCAGGTCGGAAAGGCGCTCTGCCTGCTCGCGATAGGCCCGGTAGAGCTTCAGCATGGCGGCGGAAACGTTGGGGGCGGTTTCCGCGAGGTCGATCAGTTCACGGTCACCGGGCAGCTCGTCGGCCAGGAGCGGATCGGAGAACACCTCCTTAAGCGCCGCGACCGAGCTGCGCGTCTCCGCCTGCAGCTCCTGCGGATCGATGCGGTAGACGGCGGCGAGCTTGAGGATGAGCTGGACGGTGAGCGGCCGCTGGTTGCGCTCGATGAGGTTGAGATAGGAGGGGGAAATACCTAGCCCCTCCGCCATGGCGGTCTGGGTAAGTCCCCTCTCCATGCGCAGGCGCCGGATGCGCGGGCCGGCGAAGATCTTCTGCTCAGCCACGGGGGAAGCCCACCCGGCGCGAGGATGACGGTAGCGACACCCGGGTACCGGGTGGCAAAGGGGGGAAGCGCATTATCGCCAGCGGCTTTCGACAAGGTTTTACAATTTTCACATTTTTACAAACCGAGCCTGTCAAAGTCGAGACCGATTTTCCCTTATTTTCCGCAGAATGCCAAGTCTTCGCTCGCCAAGCGGATTGGTATTTGTAAATGAAGTCACATCCAAGCGGGAGCCACACGGCACTCCCGGAACCTTTTATCACGCGACACCAGGAGCCAGATGTGACCGACTTTTACAACCTCATCCCCACGGCACCCGAAGGCCGTTTCGACGGCATCGAGCGCCCCTACTCGCCTGAGGACGTCAAGCGGCTGCGCGGCTCCGTGCCGATCAAGTACACCTTGGCCGAGATGGGCGCGAACCGTCTGTGGAAGCTCATCAACGAGGAGGACTTCGTCAACGCGCTGGGCGCGCTGTCAGGCAACCAGGCCATGCAGATGGTCCGCGCCGGCCTGAAGGCGATCTACCTCTCCGGCTGGCAGGTCGCGGCTGACGCCAACACCGCCTCGGCGATGTACCCCGACCAGTCGCTCTATCCGGCGAACGCTGCGCCCGAGCTCGCCAAGCGCATCAACCGCACCCTGCAGCGTGCAGACCAGATCGAGGTTTCGGAAGGCAAGGGCCTGTCGGTCGAGACATGGTTCGCGCCGATCGTGGCCGACGCCGAGGCCGGCTTCGGCGGCCCGCTCAACGCCTTCGAGATCATGAAGGCGTTCATCGAGGCGGGCGCAGCCGGCGTCCACTTCGAGGACCAGCTCGCCTCGGAGAAGAAGTGCGGCCACCTCGGCGGCAAGGTCCTGATCCCGACCGCGGCGCACATCCGCAACCTCACTGCCGCCCGGCTCGCCGCCGACGTCATGGGCGTGCCCACCCTGATCGTGGCGCGCACCGACGCCGAGGCCGCCAAGCTGCTCACCTCCGACATCGACGAGCGCGACCGGCCCTTCGTCGACTACGAGAAGGGCCGCACGGTCGAGGGCTTCTACCAAGTGAAGAACGGCCTTGAGCCGTGCATCGCGCGCGCCATCGCCTATGCCCCCTACTGCGACCTGATCTGGATGGAGACCGGCAAGCCGGACCTCGAGCAGGCCCGCAAGTTCGCGGAAGCCGTGCACAAGGTCCATCCGGGCAAGAAGCTCGCCTACAACTGCTCGCCGTCGTTCAACTGGAAGAAGAACCTCGACGACGCGACGATCGCCAAGTTCCAGCGGGAGCTGGGCGCAATGGGCTACAAGTTCCAGTTCATCACGCTCGCCGGCTTCCACCAGCTGAACTACGGCATGTTCGAGCTGGCGAAGGGCTACAAGGAGCGCCAGATGGCCGCCTACTCCGAGCTGCAGGAAGCCGAGTTCGCGGCCGAGGCCTATGGCTACACCGCGACCAAGCACCAGCGCGAGGTCGGCACCGGCTACTTCGACGCCGTGTCGCTCGCCATCACCGGCGGCCAGTCCTCGACCACCGCGATGAAGGAATCGACCGAGCACGAGCAGTTCCGCGAGGCTGCCGAGTAGGAAACCGGCCGGCCGTCGCCCCACCACGGCGGCCGGCAATCAAGCGGGTGCGGCCCGCGGCCGGACCAGAAAGGAGCAAGACCAATGCTTGATGTCGCAGAGACCAGAACCCCGAAGACCCGCGTGAAAGAGCGCGCCGAGGAGCAGGCCTCGGCCATGAGCAGCGAGCAGCAGACCGCGATCCGCATGCTGGCCAACGACCTCCACCGGTTGAACCAGTCGGTCATGAAGGCCGTCGAGGCTGGCGTCTCCGTGGAGCTCGTGCGCTCGGCCCGGCATCACGCCGGCGACGGCAACTGGGGAGACCTGCTGATCCCCGTCGTCGTGACCTCCCAGTCGCGCTGACCAAGATGCCGGGCCCAGTCCACGGACCGGGCCCGGCGCTTCCCAGCCGACGGCGTATCCACAAGGATATGTCGGCTGGCACATCACCAAGGATTTGACTGGCATCACGCCGCGATGCCGACTAAGCTTCTGCAGGGGCGGGGGCTGGCAAATTCTTGATGTCCATTGCAGATGATGAGACCTCTGCGGTTTTCTCATCCAGTGAGAAGCTCGCCTTTGTCGAGCCTCCTCTGGTGCTCGTCATTGGCCGGTCGCGCGTAAACTCCATCGTCGTCAGCCGCATCGCAGAGCGGATCGGGCTGCGCTGCCTGTCGTTCCAGCCCCAACAGGCGGCGTCAGCCATATCGATCCACGAGCCGGCCGTCGTCATCCTCGACGGAGGGACCGACAACCGGGATTGCGACAACGTCCTGACCGTCCTGAGGACGACGCGCCCAGTGTCGGGGACCGGCACACCTGCCGTCGTGCTCCTGTCGACCCGCAACATGCCGAATGTGGATGCGATGGATGCTACCGTCATCGACGCGGTGGTAGCCAAGCCAATCCTCCCCGAGATGCTGCAGCCCGTGCTGCACGACCTGGTCGAGCGCGGGAACCGCTGACCCCTTTTCTTCCGCGCGGTCAGCCGTCTATAGTTCAGGCACAGCAACACAACCTGGTGATTGATGCCGCCGGTCAAGAAGGAAGTTCGCCCTGGGGGGCGTTCGGGTCGTACCCGGGTACCCGCCTATGTTCACAATCTCCGCGGGGTCAAAGGCTGGAAGCAGGCGAGCGAGTGGCTCGAATATCGCGGCATCGAGGACATCGAGTGCATAACGCCAGATCAGGCGGGCGTGGCGCGCGGCAAGATGATGCCGAGCAAGAAGTTCACGTCGAACACCTCCCTGGCCCTGCCGTCGGCGGTGTTCATGACGACGATCTCCGGCGGCTATCCGGAAGACGGCAACGGGTTCTCCTATCCGGAAGATGACGGCGACCTGAAGCTGGTGCCAGACCTCTCGACCCTGACGCGGGTGCCGTGGGAGGACGACCCGACCGCCCAGGTGATCTGCGACCTCGTGCATCAGGAGGGTCGCGCGGTCGAGTTCACCCCGCGCAACCTTCTCAAGCGCGTCGTCGCCGCCTATGCGGAACGCGGCCTGAAGCCGGTCGTCGCACCGGAGATCGAGTTCTATCTGGTGCGCAAGAACCCGGACCCGGACTACCCGCTGGTGCCGCCGGTGGGCCGCTCCGGGCGGCCGATCGGCGGCGGCGCGGGCTATTCGATCGCCGGCGTCAACGAGTTCGACGAGCTCATCGACGACATCTACCACTTCTCCGAGAGCCAGGGCCTCGAGATCGACACGCTGATCCACGAGGAAGGCGCAGGCCAGCTCGAGATCAACCTCAGGCATGGCGACCCGATCGAGCTCGCCGACCAGGTTTTCATGTTCAAGCGCACGATCCGCGAGGCGGCGCTGAAGCACGACACCTACGCCACCTTCATGGCCAAGCCGATCCAGGGGCAGCCCGGCTCGGCGATGCACATCCACCAGTCGGTCATCGACATCAAGACCGGCCGGAACGTGTTCACCGCCGACGACGCGTCGGAGACGGAGGCCTTCCGGCACTTCATCGGCGGGATGCAGAAGCACGTCCCGAACGCGCTCGTGATGCTGGCACCCTACGTCAATTCCTATCGGCGGCTGACGCAGGCGGCTTCCGCGCCGGTCAACAACAAGTGGGGCTACGACAACCGCACCGTGGCCTTCCGCGTGCCACGCTCCGATCCGGCACAGCGGCGCGTCGAGAACCGCATCCCCTCCTCCGACGCCAATCCGTACCTCGCGCTGGCCGCGTCGCTGGCTTGCGGGCTGATCGGCATGATCAAGAAGATCGAGTGCGACGCCCCGATCGTGACCACGGCCAACGAGGACCAGATCGACCTGCCGCGCGGCCTGCTCGAGGCGGTCGATCTGTTCGAGAGCGACGAGGATCTGCGCGAGATGCTCGGGAACGCGTTCGTCTCGACCTACGCGGCGATCAAGAAGGCCGAATTCGAGACGTTCATGGAAGTGATCAGCCCGTGGGAGCGGGAATATCTGCTGCTCAACGTGTGAACGGCCGAGCATAAGGAAATCCACCCATCGGGCGCGGCCGGCCAAGCGGCCGTGCCCCTTCACGGTTCACCATTCAACGGCCGCCCATGAACTACCAATCCCCTATTTCCCCTGGCGTGTCCTGGTATGAGGACACGGTCGGCGAGCGCCCCACCTATCCGGCGCTCGACGGGGACCGCAGCTGCGACGTGGTCATCATCGGCGGCGGGTTCACCGGCCTTTCTGCGGCGGCGCACCTGGCGAAGGCCGGCACCTCCGTGACCCTGATCGAGGCGCACCGTTTCGGCGACGGCGCCTCGGGACGCAATGGCGGCCAGTTCGGCACCGGCCAACGGGCCTGGCTGAACGAGATGGAAGCGACATATGGCTGGACACGCGCCAAGGCGCTGTTCGATCTCGCCGAGGAAGCCAAGGCGCATGTGCTCGAGTTTGCCGAGACCAATGGCATCGACATCGAGTTCATGCGCGGGCAGATGTCCGTCGCCCACAAGAAGCGCTACGTCGACCACTATCGCCGCTATGCCGCCTACATGCAGGACAAGGCGGGGTATCCGCACATCCGCTTCATGGAGGCCCGCGAGACCGAGGAACGGCTCGGCTCCACGCATTACTTCGGAGGCATCCGCGATACGGGAACGGGACACATCCACCCGCTGAAGCTGGTGGTCGGCACGGCGCGCGTGGCTGCCGCGGCCGGCGCGGCGCTGTTCGAGACGACGCGGGCCACGGGCATCACCTCATCGGGCGGCAAGGTGCGGGTGACGACGCCACGCGGAACGATCACGGCGGAAAAGTGCCTGATCGCCGTCAACGCGTACGGCGGGAACCTGGAGCCCGTCAGCGCTGCCCACGTCATGCCGATCGGGTCGTTCATCGGCGCGACGAGGCCGCTGGGCGCGGACACGCCGGTGCTGCCCGGAGGCGAATCCGTCGACGACTCGCGTTTCGTCGTCCGCTACTTCCGGAAGTCGTCGGACGGCCGGCTGCTGTTCGGGGGCCGCGAGATCTATACGGTCAAGGACCCGAAGGACATCCACATCCACATCCGCCGGCAGATCGCGGAGATCTATCCCGCCCTCAAGGATGTGGAGATCACCCATGGATGGGGCGGCTATGTCGGCATAACGGTGTCGCGAAAGCCGTTCGTGCGCGAGGTCATGCCGAACGTGATCTCGGCCGGCGGCTATTCCGGCCACGGCGTCATGCTGTCGAACTTCGTCGGCAGGCTCTACGCCGAGACCGTGACGGGCAACCGCGATCGCCTCAAGCTGTTCGAGGACCTGAACATCCCTGCCTTCCCCGGTGGCCGCAGGCTGCGCGCGCCGCTGCTCTTCCTGGCGCTGAACTGGTACGCACTGCGCGACCGCATCTAGCCGGGCGCGGCACTTCGTGCCCATCAAGGTTAATCGTTAGCTAAGGGTTGCGGCCCGCTCCGGCCTCGGTCTATTGTCCGCGCCGGGCGGTTAACGATCATTCTCGATGCGTCGCAGGGGCTCTGGCGCATATATGCCACATTTCAAGAGAAAAGTGGCATGAACCGTCGATGACAGCAGGCTGGGGCGCCCCACAAGGGCAGGCCGCTGGAGGCGACGCCAAAGCGATCGGACCGAGAATCCGACGCGATACGGAGAGGAAGGTATTGAAGGGGATATTCGGGGCGCCACGGCCCAGAAGTGTTTCGTTCGATTTCCGCCACGATGCCGGCACGTCGGTGTGGCACAAGGTCGTCGATCGGGCTCACCTCATCGTCGCGGCCGTTGGCACGATAGCCCTGCTCGGGCTGGCAGGAACGGCGATCTGGCTGGCACTTCCGTCCCAGTCTCCCGGCGCCCTGGCGAAGGCCAGCGCGGCGTCGGCCAAGCAGGCGGCCGCTGCCGCTCCGCTGGTCGTCGAGGAGGAGACTCCCGCCGCGCAGAACGCCGACGAGTTGCGACAGCAGGCAGCCCCTGATGGCGCGCAGATCGTCACCCTGGCCGAGACGACGGTTCCCGATCCGCTAGCCCAGGCAGATCCGCGCTGGACGAGCACGTCGTCACGCGTGGCTTCAAAATCGGCGAAGCCCCACTCCCTCGTGGTCAACGATGCCGACGAGGGCGCAGACGAGCCGCCGATCGCGGTGAACGCCTATGCCGGTCAGGACAAGAGCGCCACTGCCGCCATCTCGGCCAAACAGGCGATCGAGGCGGTTGCGTCGCCCGAGGGCTCCAAGCCCACCGAGGGCTCCAGGCCAGGCCAGGCCACCCAGGCCGTCACCATGCGCTCCAAGCCGAGCAGCCGCGGAAGCGTGCTCGGAACGGTGCCCGGCAACGCCGATGTCGAGGTGGTGTCGTGCGACAGCTGGTGCGAGATCATCTACAACGGCAAGCGCGGCTTCGTTTACAAGCGCTTCCTGAAGGAGGAGGGGCGCTGACCGCCCTCTTCCCGCGAGATTCGGCCCGGCTCCTCTGTCCGGGCAACGCCCCCATCCCCTGACCTCCATCCTCTGACAGCGAGTGCCGGGCGCCGTTGCGGCGTTTCCCCGGGGCAATCGGCGTGCCCCAACGGCAACGGGCCGTGCGAATGCGCAAGCCCGACTGCATGTGATTGATCAAAAGGTCTTTGCCTGCGGCTGCGCACGGCCCATATGGACGCGCGGGCTGGATCGGGCGGTAGAGCGTTCTGCCGACAGGAGCCTTATCCACCGCTGTGTGACACCGTGTCACTGGAAATTTTAAATCGATTGAATAGGATGTGCGTGGAGCTCGTCCGGATGGATGCGTGATGACAAGCCAGATAATCCCTGTCGACCCGTTCGACTTCATCATCTTCGGCGGGACAGGCGACCTTGCCGAGCGCAAGCTGCTGCCCGCCCTCTACTACCGGCAGCGCGGCGGCCAGTTCTCCGAGCCGACACGCATCATCGGCGCATCGCGCAGCAAGCTGAGCGATGACGAGTTCCGCGCGTTTGCGGAAAAGGCGATCACGGAACACGTGAAGGCCGAGGACCTCGACCATGACGAGGTGCGGACGTTCCTGGAGCGGCTCTCCTACGTTTCCGTAGACGCCATGTCCGGCGAAGGCTTCTCGGAGCTCAAGGAGGAACTTGGCGCCAGCGAAGCCATCCGCGCCTTCTACCTGGCGGTGGCGCCCTCGCTGTTCGGTGAGATCTCGCACAAGCTCAAGGCGCACGGCCTTATCACGGCAAACTCGCGCATCGTCGTCGAGAAGCCGATCGGTCGCGACATCAGTTCGGCGAAGGCGCTGAACGACCAGATCGGCACCGACTTCGGCGAGCACCAGGTCTTCCGCATCGATCACTACCTCGGCAAGGAGACGGTGCAGAACCTGATGGCGCTGCGCTTCGGCAACATGCTCTACGAGCCGCTGTGGAACTCGGCTCACATCGACCACGTGCAGATCACCGTGGCCGAGACGGTGGGCCTGGAAGACCGCGTCACCTACTACGACAAGGCCGGCGCGCTGCGCGACATGGTGCAGAACCATATCCTGCAGCTTCTCTGCCTGGTCGCAATGGAGGCCCCCTCCTCGATGGAGGCCAACGCGGTGCGCGACGAGAAGCTGAAGGTCCTGCGCTCGCTGAAGCGTATCAACGGCGCCGATGCGCCGAAGTCGACGGTCCGCGGCCAGTACCGGGCCGGCGCGTCGAGCGGCGGTGCGGTGAAGGGCTATCTCGAGGAGCTCGGCAAGGAGAGCAACACCGAGACCTTCGTGGCCATCAAGGCTGAGATCGCCAACTGGCGCTGGGCAGGGGTGCCGTTCTATCTGCGCACCGGCAAGCGCCTGGCCGAGCGCGTCTCCGAGATCGTCATCGAGTTCAAGAGCATCCCGCACTCGATCTTCGGCGAGCAGGCGGGCCGCATCAAGGCCAACCAGCTCGTGATCCGGCTGCAGCCGGACGAGGGCGTGAAGCAGTGGATCATGATCAAGGATCCGGGTCCCGGCGGCATGCGGCTGCGTCAGATCGCGCTCGACGTCAGCTTCGCGGCGACCTTCCAGGAGCGCAACCCGGACGCCTATGAGCGACTGATCATGGACGTCATCCGTGGCAACCAGACGCTGTTCATGCGCCGCGACGAAGTCGAGGCTGCATGGGCGTGGATCGATCCGATCCTGAACGCCTGGACCGAGAACCGGCAGGAGGTGCAGAGCTACACCGCCGGTACCTGGGGGCCGTCGGCTTCCATCGCCTTGATCGAACGCGACGGACGGACGTGGCATGAGAGCTGAGCCGATGCACGAGGCGGTGCTGCCGAAACGTTGCGACTACCCGACCCGCGAAGCGCTCGCCACGGCCCTCGCGGAACGCATCGCCGGCGTCCTCGCTGCGGCGATCGCCGAGCGGGGCCATGCCGTGCTGGCCGTGTCGGGCGGAACAACGCCGGCGCTCCTGTTCCAGCACCTGTCGAGCGCCGCGATCGAATGGACGAAGGTCACGGTGACGCTGGTGGACGAGCGCTTCGTGCCGGATGACTCGCCGCGTTCCAACGCGCGGCTGGCCAAGACCAACCTGCTGACCGGCCCGGCGGCGTCGGCGCGCTTCCTGCCGCTCTATGCGCCGGCCGACACGGTCGAGGCCGCCGCCGCGATCGCGGACGCCGAGGTGCGGAAGCTGCCGATGCCTTTCGACGTGGTCGTGCTCGGCATGGGCACTGACGGACACACCGCCTCCTTCTTCCCGGACGCGCCGACCCTGCCGAGCCTGATCGACCCGAACGCCAGGCAGATGGTCGCGCCGGTGCATGCGGAGAGCGGCGGCGAACCGCGCATCACGATCACCATGCCGACGATCATCGGGGCACGCCTGCTCGTGCTCCACATCGAAGGCGAAGCCAAGCGGGACGTCCTGGCTTCCGCACTGGCCGGCGCAGACATGCCCATCGGCGCAGTGCTGCGCCAATCCGCGCACCCGGTCGAGGTGTACTGGGCGCCGTAACCGACGCTCCGGCCGGCTGTCCTCCCACGGCCTGCCGGACAGGACGAGGACAACCTTGATGACCGCAAGGAAAGACATCGAATCCATCACGACGCGCATTCGACATCGGTCGGAGCCGACGCGTGAGGCCTACCTTGCCCGCCTGGACGAAGCCGCCAGCCGGCGCGCGAACCGCGCCGTGCTGTCGTGCGGCAATCTCGCCCATGGCTTCGCCGTCTGTTCGCCGTCCGAGAAGATCGCGCTGAGCGGGGACACCGTGCCCAACCTCGGCATCATCACGTCCTACAACGACATGCTGTCGGCGCATCAGCCCTTCGAGACGTTCCCGGCGCTGATCAAGCAGGCGGCGGAGGAGGCCGGGGGCATCGCCCAGGTGGCCGGCGGCGTGCCGGCCATGTGCGACGGCGTCACGCAGGGCCAGCCCGGCATGGAGCTCTCGCTGTTCTCGCGCGACCTGATCGCCATGTCGGCAGCGGTGGGGCTCTCCCACAACATGTTCGACGCCGCCGTCTTCCTCGGCGTCTGCGACAAGATCGTGCCGGGCCTGGTGATCGCCGCGCTCACCTTTGGCCACCTGCCGGCCGTCTTCATCCCGGCCGGCCCGATGACCACGGGGATACCGAACGACGAGAAGACAAAGGTTCGCCAGCTCTATGCCGAGGGCAAGGTCGGCCGCGCCGAACTGCTGGAGGCCGAGTCGAAGTCCTACCACGGCCCCGGCACCTGCACCTTCTACGGTACGGCGAACTCGAACCAGATGCTGATGGAGATCATGGGCCTGCACACGCCGGGCGCCTCCTTCATCAATCCGGGCACGCCGCTGCGCGAAGCGCTTACCAAGGAAGCGGCGAAGCGGGCGCTGGCGATCACCGCGCTTGGCAACGAGTACACGCCGGTCGGGCGGATGATCGACGAGCGCTCGATCGTCAACGGCGTGGTCGGGCTGCACGCCACGGGCGGCTCAACCAACCACACGATCCACCTTATCGCCATGGCGGCGGCGGCCGGCATCCAGCTCACCTGGCAGGACATCGCCGAACTTTCGGACTGCGTGCCGCTGCTGGCGCGGGTCTATCCGAACGGGCTCGCCGACGTGAACCATTTCCATGCCGCCGGCGGAATGGGCTTCCTGATCCGCCAGCTGCTCGACGGCGGGTTCCTGCACGACGACGTGCGGACCATCTGGGGCGAGGGTCTCGAGGCCTACACCGTCGAGGCCAAGCTCGGCCCGGACGGCTCGGTGGTCCGCGAACCCGCGCCGGCAGTCAGCGGCGACGAGCGGGTGCTGGCGCCGTACACGAAGGCGTTCCAGCCGAACGGCGGCCTCAAGATGCTGGAAGGCAATCTCGGCCACGCCGTCATCAAGACCTCGGCCGTGAAACCCGAGCGGCGCGTGGTCGAAGCGCCGGCAATCGTGTTCGACACGCAGCAGGCCCTGAACGACGCCTTCAGGGCGGGCAAGCTCGATCGCGACTTCGTCGCCGTGGTCCGGTTCCAGGGCCCGAAGGCGAACGGCATGCCGGAACTGCACAAGCTCACGACCGTGCTCGGCGTCCTGCAGGACCGCGGCCGGCGCGTTGCGCTGGTGACGGACGGGCGCATGTCCGGCGCAAGCGGCAAGGTGCCGGCGGCCATTCACGTGACTCCGGAGGCGGTGGACGGCGGGGCCATCGGCAAGGTGCGCGACGGCGACCTCATCCGTCTGGATGCCGAGGCCGGCCTGCTCGAAGTGCTGGTGCCGCCCTCCGAGCTGAACGCGCGGCCGGAGCCGGTGCCGGACCTGCGCGGCAACGAGGTCGGCATGGGGCGCGAGCTGTTTGCCGGCTTCCGCCGCATGGTCGGCCGCGCCGACGAAGGCGCGAGCGTATTCCAGCCGAGCGCATTCGCGGCCTGACGTCCCCTCGGCTCAGCACCGCCTGCGGAACGGCGCAGAAGGTTGGTTGCGCGAAGCGTTATCGTCATACCGGCGGCAAATCAGGCAGCCGGCCTGACGAAAAGCCTACTCTTCCTCGCAGGAGAACTGCGGCGGCGCGTCCTCGCCCTGGGTGAGATCGTAGAAGTCACCCGTGTTGCCCTTGGTCCACCAGACGTACTGCAGGCCGGCATAGCGCGCGCCACTGGCGGAGAGCACAGACGTCATCAGGATGGTCTTGTCGCCGGTGGTGACGACGGCCAGCGAATTCGAACCGGCATTGATGTACTCGGCCGTGAGCTTGTGGCCGCCGGTGCAGGAGTAGGCCACCTTGTTGCGCTCGGCCGGGGCGCCGTCCGGCAGGTCGATTGTCAGAGCCTCGGCGTGAGCGGAGGCCGCAAGCGCGGCGACCAGGGCAGTGGAAAGTGCAAGACGCATGGAAAGTCCTCGGCCTGTCGGTGTGCGGCCCGACGCGTCGCGGCATGCTTGGCCGCAGCGTCATGGCAACGGCGGCAAAGGTACAGCGATCGGGATGGACCCGCTAGCCTGAAGGAGCCGGGGCACACATTAGTAGGTCGTGCGGCGCTCCTCGCTGGGCGGGCGACCGAACTGCAGGCGATAGCTCTGGGCGAAATAGGAATGCGAGGTGAAGCCGGTTGCGATCGCCACGTCGAGGATCGGCATGTTGGTCTGGCGCAGGAGCTCGCGGGCGCGCTCGAGGCGCAGGCGCATGTAGTAGCGGCCGGGGGTGACCCCGAGATGGCGCAGGAACAACCGCTCCACCTGGCGGACCGACAGTCCGGCCGCGTGGGCGAGCTGCATGGCCGACAGCGGCTCGTCGAGGCTGTCGGCCATCAACTCGACGATCTTCTTCAGCTTCTCCGACTTGCCGTTGAGGTCGCGTTCCGGGCCGACGCGCTGGCGATCGCCGGCGGAGCGGATGCGCTCATGCTGGAACTGGTTGGCGACGCCGTTGGCGACGTTCACGCCGTGGTCGCGCCGGACGATCTCCAGCATCAGGTCGATCGAGGTGGTGCCGCCGGCGCAGGTGTAGCGCTTGCGGTCGATCTCGTAGACGTTGCCCGTGCATTCGATGCCGGGAAAACGCTCCATGAAGCCGGCGCGGTTCTCCCAGTGGATGGTGCAGCGGTGGCCTTCGAGCTGGCCGGCCTCGGCAAGGATGTGCGAGCCGACCGACAGGGCGCCAAGCGCCGCCCCGCGCCGCCCCAGGGTGCGCAGCGCCGACAGCACCTTGCTCTTGCCCGGAAACTCCGTTGTCAGCGCGACGCAAACGAACAGGATGTCAACGGGAGGCAGGTCGGCGATCGCATAGTCGACCTTCAGCGGCAGGCCGTTGGATGCGACCTCGGACTCGCCGTCTGCCGAAACCGTCTTCCAGGAATAGAAGTCCTTCCCGAGCAGGCGGTTGGCCGAGCGGAAGATGTCGATGGCGGCCGCCAGCGAGAACATCGGAAACTTGTCGACCAGCAGGAAACCGAACTGCCGGCCGCCAGGTGACGGGTCGATCATGCGGTGGTTTCCCCATAACAGCGCGACGGCCCGGCCCGCGACGGGCTGCGCGTCAGAACTCCGGACGTGGTCGGCCAGCCGCGAGGCTGGCCGAAATCACGGTATTGGCCATCAGCAGTGCGATCGTCATCGGGCCCACCCCACCGGGGACCGGCGTGATCGCGCCGGCGACCTTCTCCGCCTCCTCGAACGCGACGTCGCCGACGAGCCTCGTCTTCCCGGGCTCTGAGCCGGCAACACGGTTGATACCCACGTCGATCACGGTCGCGCCCGGCTTCACCCAGTCGCCGCGCACCATTTCCGGCCGCCCAACGGCGGCGACCAGGATGTCGGCGGTGCGGCAGAGCGCCGGGAGGTCCTTCGTGCGGCTGTGAGCGATGGTGACCGTCGCGTTGGCGGCCAGGAGCAGGTTCGCCATCGGCTTCCCGACGATGTTCGAGCGGCCGACGACCACTGCCGAAAGTCCCGAAAGATCGCGGCCACGGACCCTCTCGATGAGGATCATCGAGCCGGCCGGGGTGCAGGGCACGAAGGCCGTCTCGACCTCGCCCGTGCCAAGCTTGCCGACATTGACGAAGGTGAAGCCGTCGACGTCCTTCTCGGGGGCGATCGTCTGGATAACCCGGCCGGAGTCGATATGGGCCGGCAAAGGCAACTGCACGAGTATGCCGTGGATGGCGGGATCCGCGTTGAGCTTCGCGATGAGCGCAAGGAGATCGGCTTCGGGGGTGTCGGCCGGCAGGCTGTGCTGCACGGAATGGAAGCCGCATTCCTTGGCCTTGCGGCCCTTCGAAGCCACGTAGACCCGGCTTGCGGGGTCCTCGCCGACGATGATGACCGCCAGCCCCGGCACCACGCCCGCGGCGCCCAGTTCGCCAGACAGGGATTTCACCTTCGCGACTACGTCTTCCGCGACGGCCTTGCCGTCGATGATCTGCGCCATGACAAGCTCCAGAATTGCCTCCCGCGCGCATAGTCCGCAATTTCACGGCCAGCAATGCCGCCAGAACGTCCTGCGGTGACGCAAAGACGTCACCGCAGGGCGCGCGCGGTCAAAAATAGCGGCGGTAGGCGCGCTTCTCGGCAAGTTCGCGGATCGCCTCCCGGCACTCGCGCACGCTGGCGCGGATCTCCTCGATGTCCGACGGCAGGTCGCCCGGCTTGTCCTCTGGATAGCGGGCGAGCTGCGGTTCGGGTCGCGGCGGGTCCGCACGTGACGGATTCGATCCCGGCGGTTGCGACGGACGTAGGGGCCGGGTGGCGGGATAGTCAGGTACGTCCTGCTCCCGCTGCCAGCCATATGTCGATTCTGCGGGACGAACCGGCCGCGATGCCGACACCGAATGGCGCGACCAGTCCGGCCCGGATGAACCCGGGTGAAAGGAGTGGGGATGATCGCTCTGCGACGAAGGCGAACGGGCCGCGCCGACCCCGTGGGAGAAAGGCGCGGAGGCCGACTGCGCGGCCGCCGCTTCCTCATTTGACAGGGGCTTGTGCGGCGGCACGCGGCTTTCCGGTTCCGCCGTGATCCCCGCTCCGGATGATGTGTCGGGTTCGGGCTGCCGGCTTTGCGGAGCGCCCACCTTGTCGGCGTTCGACACGACGGCCCCCTCGGCGGGGGGCGCACTCGACGGGACCACCTCGTCGAACATCGTCGTGCGGCGCCGGCGCAGCGACGGCACACCGGGGCCGGTGGGGTGTGCGCGCGGATTGCCGCGGAAGCCGTCCCACGCCCCGCGCAGGCCGCCGATCATCACGCCGACGAGAAAGCCGAGCGCGGTACTGGCAATGACCGTCATCGTCCGCGACGGCGAGTTCGGCTCCAGCGGTGCCGTGGCGGGGGTGATGAGGCTGATGTTGGCGCTGTTGATGCCCTGCTGTTCGCCCGTCTCGCGCGAGCGCAGTAGGAACTGCTCGTATACCGTCCGCTTGGAGGACGCGTCGCGTTCGAGTTCGCGCAGCGTCACGAGCTCGCTGCTGACATCGCCCTGCCGCACCTTGAGCTGCGCCAGCCGGGACGACAGTTCCTGCTCGAGCTGGACGGCGCGTTTCAGGTCCGTCTGGGTGGACGCGACGAGGCGGCGGATTTCCGTCTCGATCTGCCCGCGCAGGCCGGAAAGCTGGGCCTGCAGCGCCAGGAGCTGCGGATGACGCGGCCCAAGCCGCACCGACAGCCGGTCGATTTCGCCCTTGACCTCGGCATACTGTCTGCGCAGGTCCTGGATGGTCGGGGAGGAAATCGCCTCCGGCAGCACGCCGTTGACGACGTCGTCCGCCTTGATCTCGCGCGCCGACGCGGCGCGGGCGTTGAGTTCGAGGGTCTTGGCGCGCGCGACGGAGAGCTGCTCGTTGAGCTTGACGATCTCGTCATCGGTGATCAGCCGGCCCTGCGCATCGATCAGGTCGTGCTCGGCCTTGAAGGTCTCGACGCGACGCTCCGCCTCCTCCACCGCAGCGCGCAGTTCGTCGAGCTTGGCCGACAGCTCACCGGCGGCCCTGCCGGCGGTCTGCGACTGGATGTGTCCGTACTGCTGGAGGAAGACTTCCGCCGTGGTGTTGGCGATGAGCGCCGATTTCTCGGGATCGTTGGTGGTGACACCGAGCGAAATCACGAAAGTCCGCCCGCCGCGCGAGACGTCGAGGGCCTCGGCAAGGTTCCTCACCGCAAGGGCCTGACGACGGGCGGGATCGTCGGCTCCGTCGCTGCGGGAGAGCAGGGAGCGGAGTCCGGAAATCAGCCCGCCGACGCCGCCCGAGCTGGCGGTTCCGTTGAACTCGGGATCGGCTTCGAGGTTGAGACGCTTGACGACGTTGTTCAGCACCACGCCCGACTTCAGGATGCGGACCTGGTTGTCGACGATCGCCAGCGTCGCTTCGTTGGAGATGCCGGGCTGGGTCAGCTCTCGGTCAACGAGGTTGAGGTTGCGCGGGTCGGCCAGCAGTTCAGCCACGGACTCGTAGGTCTTGGGTGTGCTGAGGGCGACGAGGACGCCGATCGCCGCCCCCGCGATCGTGCAGGCGGCGATGATGCGCTTCGAGCGCCACATGCCGCGCACCACGGCGGCAGGATCGATGAGCGGCTCCCATCGCCCGTCCGACGGCGTGCCGGCCGGGGGGACGGGTGGAATGGGCGGAGCAGCGATCAAGGGAGAAGCCGCGACTGCGGCCGGCGCCGGCCGAGGCGTCTCGGTGAGCCGCTTTGTCGGCTCCACCGCGTCGCGGATCGGCGCCTCAGGGCGCGGCGCGTCGAAAGCCATGTCCTTCGGCGCGGAATCGGCGCGGCCCTGCGGCGCAGGGGCGAGCGCCGGCTGCGGGGCCGGGTCGGCGGGGACCTCATGCTTTGCGATCGACGGGGACGGCTCCGTCGCGGGCGACGGGCGACGGCTCCCCGCCCACTCCTCATCGAGCCGGGGATGCGGATCGCGGTCACGGTCAGCGAGATTCGCGCGCGCTTCCGACAATGCCCGCTGCAGCCGTGACGGCACGGGCGGAGCGACGTCGCGCAATGCGTCGCCGATCGACAGGAGCGAGCGCTCCCGCGTTCCGGCGGCGGGGTCTTTGCGATCCATCATGAAACTCTGCCGTGTCGCAGCCGAGTGGTTTGGTTAAGGCACGCTAAAGTGCCATGGGTAACAAAAGGTTAAGCGTCAATAAGGTTTCCTCAAGGCGCAGTCTTGGCAATTCGCCCGCTGCGCGGAACCGCGACTTAATCATTGGGCGTTAGCCTGCGGGCGATGGTCAATTCGGTCGAAACGCACGCCGTTCCGCCGGGGTCGCGCCTGCGTGCCCTGCTGGCCGGGCGTGCCGGCCTCGTTCGCGACTATCTGTCGGCGATCAGCGGCGCGGCCGGGCGGCTGGTGTTCTCGCTCGCCTATTTCGTTCTCCTGGCCAATACGCTGCCGCTGGCCGAGTTCGGTGTGTTCGCGACGGCATCCGCCGCCGGGGTGATGCTGTCGCGCATCCTCGGATTCGGGTTCATCTCGGGGCTCTACCGCATCGCGACGGTGAAGCCCCGGCTGCTTGGCGCTTTCACCGGCGGATTCCTGCTGCTTTCGCTCCTGTCCCTGCCCGTGCTCGCTCTGGCGACGGGGGTGACCTACCTGCTGTTCTTCGAGGATGTCGTCGACTGGCGCATCTTCGCTGCGATCGTCGCAGCCGAGGCTCTGCTGTGGCGACCGACCGAGGCGGTGATCATCGTCAACAACGGGCTCGGCCGGTTCGGCCGGGCATCCGCGCTCACCATCCTCGGCACCGCCGCGCGGGCGCTGGCCGCGCTGGCCCTGGTTTTCGCGGCCGAGCCGACGCTGGCAGTGTGGTCGGGTTACTATCTCGCCGCCAATGGGGCTGTGCTGATGCTGGCCTTCGCGGCGTTCTACCCCTGGCGGCGGCTGCGCTTCCAGCCGAGGCTCTACTGGCGCCGCCTGCCGGATTCGCTCTACGTGGCGGGCGCGGAGATCCTGTTCTACCTGCAGATGGACCTCGACAAGCTGATCGTGCTGTCGATCGGCGGGCCAGAGCTCGCCGGCATCTATGCCGTCATCTCGCGACTGGTCGACCTTACGGCGATCCCCGTCCGCACCTTCACCATGATGCTGGTGCAGAAGATGATGCGCGCCCCGGCGATGCTCGCCAACTGGCGGCTACGCATCGGAATCGAGGCGGGCATCCTGCTGGTGTCAACCGCCGGTCTCGGGGCGTTGGCGCTGGTGCTGCTGGTGTTCCCGAACGCGCTGGGTAGCAACGTGGCGCAGGCGGCCGGCCTGGTCTGGCTCGCATTGCTGGTGCCGGGCGCGCGCAACATCGTGGAATACCAGGCGGAACTCCTGTTCGCGCGGGGGCAGACCCTCTCGCGAGCCGTGAACCTCGCGCTGCTGGCGGCGGCGAAGGCGCTGTTCCTGGGCGTGGCGCTGCGCGGCACCGCGACGCCGGAAGCGCTGATCTGGATGCTGAACGCCGTGTTTGCCGCGCTCTGGGCCGTCTCGGCGCTGCTGACCTACACGGCGCTGATGATGCCGGCAAAGCGCGTGTAGGCCGGGGTCAGGCGTCGAGGAGCAGCTTGCGGATGCGACCGACATCCGTGCCGATGAACGACTGCATGCCGATCGCGAACTGATCATCCGACATCGTCTCGATGAAGCGGCGGAAGCCGGCGTCGTCCAGCGGCTCGCCCGTCCAGTGGACGCGGCAGAATTCCTCCGAACCGTGGAAATGTCCGGCGCCGGCGCGGAACTCGTCGACGAAGCGGCCGTAGAGAAGACATTCGGAGAAGCGCCGGCGTGCACCGAGCGCAGCCACCCAGGACTTCCCGGTCACCGCCTCGATCCGCTCGCACATGGCGCGGACGGTGTCGCGGTCCCAGGAGATCAGCGTCGAGACATAGTCGTGCGTGGACTTGCCCGACAGGCCCAGCACGCGCCCGGCATTCGCGGACCAGACGCGATGGCCCTCGAGGCCGGGGGCGGAAAGCGCGCCGTCGCGCCGAAACAGCCGCGTCAGGCCGTGGCGACGGAAGCGCGCCATGTCGAACGGCTTCACGAAGGCGACGTCGGAATCGCAGAAGACCAGAAGCTGCTGCTCGACATGCGCGGCGATCGCGATGCGACGTAGCTGCTGGACGTGCCATCCCCGCAGCGGCTGAGTGCGCAGGCTCAGCCAGATCCGGCGGCGGAAGCCGCTCAGCGGATCGTCGTAGGGCCGCAGCCAGGCCGGCAGGATGTCGCGCTCGTCGACTACAGTGCGGCGGGGCGTTTCAAGCTGCCGGAACAGGGCGATGTCGCGGCCTTCCACCAGAATGTAGTGATGCGCCATGCCTGAGACGTGACGGTCGGCCGTCTCGCACAGCAGGCGGCAGCGCGCAAAGTCCGGCGCATAGCTGGCGGTCACCATGGCAGCCGGAACGTCGAGGGCGCCGTCCGAATGCGGCGCGCCCATCCTTACCGGCGCGTTCACCGCGCGTGGCCTCGCAATATGCGTTCCCGCAGGACGCGGGCGATGAAAAGCGGATTGCCGAGGATGTAGCGCCGCCACAGGCGCACGGGCTCGACCATCAGCCGGAACAGCCACTCCATCCGGATGGCGCGGACGAAGCGCGGCGCGCGCGGCACCGCCCCGCTCATAAAGTCGAACAGCGCTCCGACCGCCATGGCAAGCGTGCAATGCCGCTCGTCGATGTTACGGCGTATCCAGAGCTCCTGTGCGGGAACGCCGAGGGCCACCAGCAGGATGTCGGGCCGGATCCTGCGGATCCGCTCGATGATGGCCGGTTCCTCGTCGGCGGAGAAATAGCCGTCGTTGACGAGGATGAAGCGGTGCTGCGGGCACTCCGCCTGGAAGCGGGTCAGCGCCCGCTCGACATTCGGCCCCTTTGCGCCGATCAGCCCGACCCGAAGGGACCAGCGGATCTGCCGAAGGAAGTCGGGGATGAAGTCGGTGCCGTTGAGGTTGGAAGTGAACGGCGCGCCGTAGAGGATCTTCGCAGCGATGTCGACGCCGAGGCCGTCGGGAAGCACCAGCGAATCCTCGAAAGCGCGCACCAGTTCAGGGTTCGTCGCCGCGACATTGGCGTTGTGCGCGTTGAGGAAGCCGACGCGGGTAAAGCGTCCCTCCTCGAGGAGCTGCGCCAGGAGGCCGATCGCCTCGCCCCAGCCAAGATCGGCGACGCGCACGCCAAGGATGGTCTTCCAGGTGATCTGGCTCAGCGCCGAAGGTCTTACGTGCGTATTCACGCGAATGCCTCCTGTCCGCTTTCGGCCAGCGCCTGGAGACCGCGGCGAACCTGCCGGTCGAGGACAGCGAGTTGGCTGGCGTGGAAGGCCCGGCCATCCACGTCGTGCGGCTCGCCCTCAGCTAGGGCGACCATAGCGGCGGCGAAGGAGCGCGGATCGTCCGCCACAACGCAGTTTTCCGGGCGATAGGCGATGCCGCGGAGCGAGCTCGTGGTCGCGACCGACGGCAGGCCCATCTCGAAGGTCTCGATGGTCTTGAGCTGCACGCCGGTGCCACCGCGGCTGACAAGCGGAACGAGCGCGGCCGAGCGCACGAACGCGCCGGCATCGGGTACGCGGCCCATGACCTCGACGGAGGGGTGCCGCGCCGCCAGGTGGGAGGCCATGGCGGGCGACATGCTGCCGGCGATGCGGATGCGAAACCCCGACGGCAGGTGCGGAACGACCTCATCGAGGAACCATTCCAGCCCGATGCGGTTCGGCTGCCAGGTCCAGGTGCCGATGAGCCCGGCCTCGCACTCGATCCGGCGCGGCCCCGGATTGGGGACATCGCGGCGCGTCACCAGCGGCAGCGTGGCCGAACGCGCATCGGAATCGACGCCGAGCGCGACGCGATCCTCCTCCGCCAGGGTGAACACGAAACGGGCGTCCCGGCAGAGCCGCTGCTCCAGCCCCTCCAAAAGCTGGGCCTCGCGACGGAACATGGCGCGCTGGAAGGGCTCCTGGCTGCTTTCGGCATTCTCGCGGGCGGACTTCGCCTCGACATTGTGTGCAACGTATATCGTCGGCCTGTCGGTGAGGCAGCTCTGGAACGCCTCGGCGAACTGGAAGGAATTGAGCACGTAGGCATCCACGGGGCCGACACGGCCGATGGCTTCGCGAACCGCCTTCTCGCCGACGAATCGGAGCTTGGCGGACGCGAAAGTCAGGCCCGCCCGCACCGCCTCGGTCAGCCACCGGACCTTCTGCACCGCCGAGGCGGTCTGGGTCCGCACGTCCATCTCGCCCAGCACGATGGTGTCGGGGTCCTCCGGCGGGCGACGGCCAGGCCAGGCCAGCCCCATCACGGTGACCCGCGCACCATTGCGACGCAAAGCCTCGATGATCGCATCGTTCGCGATCTCGTAACCCGACTCCAGTCGCCCGTCGGGGACGATCGAGGTGGCAAACAGCAGGTGCATCCGGGCTCTTCCCTGTCGAGGGCCCATACCAAAGTGCCGTGAAGCGATGCTTAAGCCCGGCCATAAGAAGCCGTTCCGGACCGAGAATGCGCGGAACTTGATCTGGTGTTTAACGAAACGTTGAGGCAGCGGCTGGCATGGTCTGCGCGCACACGCCGTCACGATCCGCGGGATTGCAGACCTTGCCGAACCAGCCGGAGATCTCCATCGTCGCCCGGTCGCCGGCGCTCGCCGCGACGGCGATCGAGATCGCGGTGACGCTGCCGACTTTCCGGCGACCGCAGCAACTGACGGAGACCCTGGAATCTCTGCGAGCGCAGGCCACGACCCGCCGCTTCGCCGTCGTCGTGATCGAGAACGATGCCGAGGGCCTGGAAGGCGCGCATGCGGCGACCGCCTGGCTGAAGCAAGCCGACCTGCCCGTGGTCGTGATCATCGCGCACCAACGGGGCAATTGCTGCGCCTACAATGCCGGCTGGCGGGTCGCGCTCGAGACCTTCCCGAACCTCGCCCACATCGCGGTGATCGACGACGACGAGCTTGCCGATCCGCGATGGCTGGAGACGCTGTGCTCGACGGCGGAACGGCTCGGAGCAGACATCGTCGGCGGCCCCCAGGTCCCGGTGTTCGCGAGCGGAGCGCCGCAGCGATACACGCAGCATCCGGTGTTCGTACCGCCCTACGAGGTGACCGGGCGCGTGCCGGAACTGTTTTCGTCCGGGAACCTGCTGGTGTCGCGCGCCGTGCTGGATGCGATGGAACGCCCGTTCCTCGACCTGCGGTTCAACTTCATGGGCGGCGGCGATGCGGATTTCCTGAGCCGGGCATCGCAGAAGGGCTTCGTCCTCGGCTGGGCCGCCGAGGCGATCGTGCGCGAAACGGTCCCTGCACGGCGTCTCGAATGGGACTGGATACGCGCCCGCAGCCTCCGCAACGGCGTGATCTCGACGCTGGTGGAGAAGCGCAAACGCGAGGGCACGCCGCTGGCCGGAGCAAAGGTGTTCGCCAAGAGCCTCGCCTTGCTCGCGGCGTCACCGCTACGCGGGCTGGTGAGGCTCGTCCGGACCGGATCGCTGGCGACGGGACTCTATCCCTTCCACGTCGCCGCGGGACGGATTCTGGCCGAGTTCGGATACGCCAATGAGCAGTATCGCCAGCCCGAAAAGAACTGACGCCGCTCCGCACCTCGTCGCGGCTCTGCCGCGGCACGTGCCCACGGCGGTGGCAATCGCGCTGTTTTCAGCGCTGATGATCTCGTTCACGCCGTTCCAGACCTTCGACCCGACGCAGCCGCCCGGCGGCAACATCGTCAACCAGCTTGGCTACGGCTCGCTGGGAGTGGTCTCGATAGCGGCGTTGGCCCTGTTCGCCACGCAGCGGGTGATCACCGCCCTGCTCGCGCCGTCGATGCTCGCGCTGATCGGCTTCATGCTGCTGTCGGTTGCCAACGCGACGGACCCCGCCGCGGCGGTCCGCGCCGCGTCCTTCACGCTCATCGGAATCCTGGCGATCTGCACGATCTTCGCCATCCCCCGCGACGCGGACGCCTTCGGCGACGTGCTGGGCATCACCGGCCTCGTCGTCACCGCCGTCTGCTATGCGGGCCTTGTCCTCTATCCGACCATCGCGATCCACACGACGGATTCCTTCGAGCCGCAACATGCGGGGCTGTGGCGGGGCGTCTTCACGCACAAGAACATCGCCGGTCCGGTGATGGCCTGCTTCAGCTTCATCGGGCTCTACCTGATGCGCCGTGGGCAGAGGCTGCGCGGCGTGCTCCTGTTCGCGGCGGCCATGGTGTTCATGCTCCACACGGGCTCCAAGACCACGGTGGGTCTCGTCCCGGTGGCCATGATCGTCGTCGTCGTGCCGGGGCTGTTCGGCGTCAGGGCACTCACCGCCCTGATGTTCTGGGCTGCCGTGATCGGTACGGCGCTCGCCACGCTCGGCATCGTCTTCATCGAGCCGCTGAAGCATCTCGCCGCCGTCTATGCACCGGACCTCACCTATACGGGGCGCGTCACGCTCTGGGAGTTCTCCGGGGAAATGATCCGAGAGCGGCCATGGACGGGCTATGGCTACGAGAGCTTCTGGATGACGCCGTTCATGGACTCCGTCTACCAGCCCTTCGACCGCGAGTGGGACATCCGCGCCATCGTGCATGGCCACAACGGCTATCTCGACATCGCCCTCATCATGGGCCTGCCGGCGCTGGCGGTGGCGGTGTGGGCGTTCCTGGTGGCACCGGTCATCGACTACCTGCGCGTGCCGCGGCTCACGGAGAACGTGCTGCTCGGCGACCTGTGCATGATGATCCTGCTGTTCACCGCGCTGAACGCCTTCCTCGAAAGCTTCTTCTTCCGCCGGGCCGACCCGGTCTGGCTGCTGTTCGTCTTCAGCCTGGTCGGGCTGCGGCTCGCGGCGCGGTTTCCAATGCGGACGCACGCTGGCTGAGATTGGCTCACTCGAAGTTTGGGTCTAAAGGCCATCACATCGATACCGGAGATGCGGAACATGGCCATCAAGACGTTGCTCGTGGGTTGCGGAAACATGGGATACGCCATGTTGTCCGGCTGGATCGCGTCCGGCCGGCTGCAGGCCAGCGAAGTCCTGGTGGTGGAACCGAACGAGGACCTGCGCGCGCGTGCCGGCGCTCTCGGCGTGGAGGTCGCGGAGCGTGCGCCCAACGCCGACGTCTCGCCTCAGCTCGTCGTGCTCGCGGTCAAGCCGCAGATCATCCGCGAGGTGACGTCCGCCTACCGCCATCTAGGCAACGGCCCGACGGTGTTCCTCAGCATCGCGGCAGGGACGCCGATCGCCACGTTCCAGCAGATCCTCGGACCCGAGACGCCGATCGTCCGCTGCATGCCCAATACGCCCGCCGCCATCGGCAAGGGCATGATGGTGGTCTACGCCAACAGGAAGGTCGGATCGGAAAGGCTCGCCTTCGTGAAGGAACTGCTGTCGGCAAGCGGCGCAGTCGCGGAAATCGACAAAGAGGACCTGATGGATGCCGTCACGGCGGTGTCGGGTTCGGGACCTGCCTATATCTTCCACTTCATCGAATGCCTGACGGCAGCCGGCGATAAGGTCGGACTTCCGACCGAAACGGCGAAGCTGCTGGCGATGCAGACCGTCTATGGAGCGGCATGCCTCGCAGCGGAAAGCAGGGAGGAGCCGGCGACGCTGCGCCGGCAGGTCACCAGCCCGAACGGCACGACGGCAGCAGCGCTTGCCGTTCTGATGGGAGACGCGAAGCTGGAAGCCCTCGTCACCGAGGCGGTCGAGGCCGCCAGGCGGCGCAGCGTCGAGCTGCGCGGCTGAGCTACTCGGCCGCGACCTTCGGCGCTCCGAACAGCATCTCGTCCTGCCGGCGGCGCAACTCGTAGAGCCGCGTCGTGCGGTCGGGAGCAGCATTCGCGGTGGTCAGCAGCTCGCCCTTCCTGACCGGGGCAAGCACCTTGCCGCCCTCCAGCAATCCGACCGGCACGGCATTGTGGGCGCGCGCCTCGCTCGCCAGCATCGTGTAGGAGCGGTAGCAGGTCTCGCCGATCGCATCGAAGGTCTCGCCCGGCGCAAGGTCCCGCTTGGCGACGGCGCAGACTTCCGCCACCGGCTGCGGCAGCGGCACCATGTCCGGCTTGCCGTAGAGCACGATGCGGGCCGCCGTCAGCGGCACTTCCAGCGAGGTCAGGTGGTAGGGCCGGAAGAAGGCGTAGTAAGGCCCCTTGCCCACATGCAGGTCATCCATGCGCTCGATGACGCGCGGATGGGTCGCCTCGACGATGACGAAGACGCCCGGCGCCACGCCCTTGCCGATGGTGTAGTCCACCACGCCCTTGCGATTAAGGATGCCGCCATCGGCGCGCGGGATCAGCACCCTGGCAAGCTCGTCGCGATCGGCCTTCGGCCCGTGCATGCCGGGGACATCAGGGACGAGGCCGGTGGCATTGGCGATCGCCGCCATCTCCACCATGGTCTTGGAGCCGTCGACGAACTCGACGAGCATGCGCGGGTTCATGTTCCGCCGCTCGGCTTCCTCACGGTAGTCGTCCGGCACCGCGTCATGGTTGAGCGGGTTGTTCTTGCCCTTGCCCGCCGCCACGATGGTGTAGCCGAGGGCGGTGGCGAACTCGATCAGCTCCATGCAGGAGGACGGCTCGTCGCCGGCGCCGACCGAATAGACCACGCCAAGGCGGTCCGCCTCGCGCTTCAGATAGGGGCCGATGGTGACGTCGGCCTCGACATTCATCATCACGACATGCTTGCCGTGCTCCATCGCCATCAGGTCGAAGTCGGCGGCGACGCCGGGCTTGCCGGTCGCGTCGATGACGACGTCGATCAGGGGGTTGGAGACGAGCAGCTCGTTGGAGGTTATCGCAATCCGGCCGGCCTCGATGGCGGCGGTGACCTTGGAGGCGGTGCCGGCTTCGGCAGCCTTCGCGTCGTCGCCATAGGCGATCCTGATCGCGTCGCGCGCCGTGTGCGGCCGTCGCGTGGAGACCGCGCAGATCTCGACGCCGCGCATCAGCATGCCCTGCGTCACCAGGTCGGTGCCCATCTCGCCCGAGCCGATAACCCCGATGCGCACCGGGCGGCCGCTGTCGGCCCTTTCGGCGAGGTCGCGGGCAAGTCCCGTCAGCGTCACGTTTGTCATGGGTGGACACGAACTCCGAAGCTCGACGCGGAGACGGGCCAAGGCTCCCTCTCCAGACGTCAGGGGGGCATGACCTGTTCCGGGGCGCGGGTCAAGTTCCGCATGTCCCAATGGGCCGGAGTGCCGCAGGACAAGGCGATCGCGCAGCCGCTCCGCCGCTCAGGCGAAGGTGAGCTCCTCAAACCTGAAGGAAAGCGGCCTGTCGGAAAGCACCGCATCGAGGATGGCGAAGGCGAGCGGAAAGCGCTCGCGCGGCGTCGCACTGCCCTGCATCATGGTGGCGAGCGTGCGGGCCGTATCAACGCCCTCGACTGTCTCGCCGGCCAGTTCGCGCGACATCGCATCGGAGACGACACGGCCGACGCCAAGTAAATGGCCGAGCCGGCTGTTGCGTCCGCCGCCGACCGTGACGTGCAGATCGCCGATGCCTGCAAGGTTGAAGGCCGTCTCGCGGTGTCCGCCGAGCATTTCGCAAAGTGCTGCCATCTCGGTCGTGGCCTGGGTGAACGCGGCCGCCGTCGGGTTCTTCGCCTGCCCATCGGCGCGCGCCTTGTCGAGGTAGCGGGTCTGCATGGCGCTGACGCCGATGGCGTAGAAATTCTTCAGCGCCGCGCAGGCTTCGACACCCCTCACGTCCTCGCCGACTGCCAGGCGATAGTAGGGCGTGCGCATCAGGTCGGCGGCGAATGCCGCGGCGGCGCGATCGCGCGAGGCGTAGATGCTGCTGGTCGGATGTCGGTTCGCCAACTCGCGGGCGATGCACGGCCCGCCGATGCCGATGAAGCTCGTCATGGCGCCGATCCGGTCCGGCAGCGTATCGACATAGGTCACGACGCGATCGCCCTGCCGGTCGAGGCCCTTGGTAACGAACGCGATCGCCCGCTTGTCCCGCAGGAGGCCGTTCAGGCGTGCGACGGCCCATGGGACGCCGGGGCTGCTGACGCCGACGACGATCAGATCAGCCGCCGCGGCGTGGTCCGGCGTCACCTCCTCGTCGGCCAGGATCTCCACCGAGGAAGGAAGCGGCTGGTCAAGCTTCGGATGGACGCCGCCAGGGCGCTTCATGCGCGCGACGGGCTCGGCGTCGAGCGGTGTGCCGGCAAGCAGGACACGGTGTCCGTTATCCGCCGCCGGAACGGCCAGCGCAGAGCCCATCACGCCCGCACCCAGTATCAGGATCGTTGCCATGGGGGATTCCTTCAGTTCGTCAACGCCGCGCGTGGAACGGGCCTCGCCAGATCGGCGCGACGGCCGCCCGCCGGCCTCGCGCCTCAGATGCGGAGCTCGGTCTCGGCGTCGAAGACATGAACCTTGGAGGACGGAATCGCGAAGCGCACCTCGGTGCCCTCCGACACCTGGAGCGACTTGTCGACGATCGCGACGAACGAGCCGTCGGGGCTCCTGCAGAAGAGCTGCGCGTCATGGCCGAGCCGCTCCAGCAGCACCGACTTAGCGGCGAGCGGGCCTGCGGGATCGACGACGACGTCCGTGGGCCTGAGGCCGACCACCACCTTCTGGCCGGGCTTCACGGGCACGTCCGCACTGATCGGCACGAGCCCTGTCGCCGTGTCCACCGCCGGCCCGCCGTTCGCCGCCACGACCGTGCCATTCAGGAAGTTGATCGCGGAGGCACCGATGAAGTCGGCGACATACTTGCTCGCCGGGCGGTCGTAGACGTCGTCGGGCGTGCCGATCTGCTCGATCTTGCCCGAGCGCATGACTACGATCTTGTCGGCCATGGTCATGGCCTCGATCTGGTCGTGCGTGACGTAGATCGTGGTGGTCTTCAAGCGGTTGTGGAGCTGGCGGATCTCGGTGCGCATGTGGGCGCGCAGCTTGGCGTCGAGGTTGGACAGCGGCTCGTCGAAAAGGAAGACCGCCACCTCGCGCACCATCGCCCGCCCCATCGCAACGCGCTGGCGCTGGCCGCCGGACAGCTCCTTCGGGTAGCGGTCGAGATAGGGGGTGAGGTTGAGGATCTCGGCCGCACGCTCGACGCGCTTCTTGATCTCGGCGGGCGGCACCTTGGCGACCTCGAGGCTGAAGGCGATGTTCTCGTAGACCTTCATCGTCGGGTAGAGCGCATAGTTCTGGAACACCATGGCGATGTTCCGGTCGCGCGGGTGCACGTCGTTGACGCGCTTGCCGTCGATCAGCAGGTCACCTTCGTTGACGGTCTCGAGCCCCGCGGTCATCCGCAGCAGGGTCGTCTTGCCGCACCCGGACGGCCCCAGCAGGACGACGAACTGATGGTCGTCGATCTTGAAGGAGATGTCGCGCATGATGGTGACAGCGCCGAACGACTTTCCGATGCGCTGGTACTCCACGGTCGCCATAGAAGCTTCACTCCACCTTCTTGATCCGGCCGCCCTCGGGCGCGGCGTCAGTATTTCTGCCGTGTCGGCGTGATGACGATCTCCTGCACGATCGCCCGCTGCGGGAGCTGGTAGGCATCAAGGATCAGGTCCGCGACGATGTCGGCCGAGATCCCGCCGCCGATCGCCTCCTTGTTGGCCTTGTAGTTGGCGAGCGTCGTCTGGTCCTTCACATGGTCCAGGACCTCGGTGTCGATGATGCCGGGCGAAAGCACAATGACCCGCACGTCATGTGGCGCCAGGTATTCGCGAAGGCTCTCCGAAATCGCATGCACGAAGTATTTGGTGCCGCAGTAGACCGTGTGATCCGGGTAAACCTTGCGACCGGCGATCGAGCTCATCATCACGAGCGTGCCGTGCTTGCGCGCGATCATGCCGTTCAGCACCGCGTGGACGCTGTTCAGGACGCCCTTGGTGTTGATGTCGATCATCTCGTCCCATTCCTCGGGCGGCTGCCGCGCGATGTCGCCCAGCCGCGCGATGCCGGCATTGGCGAACATCATGTCGACCGGGCCGTACTGGGCTTCCGCCTCTCGGACCGCTTCCGCAATGGCCGCGCGGTCGCGCACGTCGACCTGACGGATCACGGCGTTTGGAAGGCCGAGCGCCTGCAGCCGGTCGAGCCGGCGCGCCATCAGCAGGACCGGGTGGCCTGCCTTCGAGAAGGCGCGGGCCGTGGCCTCGCCGATGCCGGAACTCGCGCCCGTCACGGCGATCAGTGGCTTGCCTGACATGTTTTCCTCTTCTCCTCCACTTCCACCTGCGGCCGGGGGCCACGGCCGTGGCCGCAGCCCCCGTCCTGGGAGTTATCCCTTGAGGATCGTGTCCACCTGGCTGGCGATGTCGTCCATCGCCTCCTTCGGCGAGCCGTAGCCGCCGGCGAAGTACTTGCCGAGGCTGACCGGAATCGTGTCGGAGGAGATCTGCGCCCATTCCACGAGGTCCGGCTCGGAGCCCATGTGATTGGCAATCGTCTCGCGCACCACCGGCAGGTGACGGGTCGTGCCGGCGCCGACGCGGGCATTGGCCTTCACACGAGGATCGTCATACACGCTGCTGCGGGTCGGACCGGTGCCGCCGCCGAGCGCCGTGATGAGCGCCTGGGTGTCCGCGCTGGTAGCCCACTGCATGAAGATCCACGCCGCGTCCGGATTCTTCGAGTACTTCGACACGGCCAGGGTCGAGCCGCCCTGGTGACCGACGCCGGGCGTTTCGCCGAAGCCGGTCTGCTCCTTGGTGCGCAGCGAGACGGCCGCCGGAGGCACCGCGACTTCGCAGAGACCGGAGATCTTGGTCTGCGTCGGGTCGTCGAAGTAGGGGAAGAACTCGCCCCACGACAGCATCGACGCCGCAACGCCCTGCGCAACCGCCTGGCCCTGGCCGTCCCAGGTCCAGCCGTCCACGCCGGCCGGCATGTATTTCTTGAGCTCGGTCCAGTACTCCATGGCGGCGATGCCCTGCTCGTCGTTGCCGACGAACTTGCCGTCCGGATTGAAGATCGAGCCGCCGTGGCCCCAGAGCATCGAGGTCCACTCACATTCCAGCGAGTAGTGGCCCGACTTCATCTGGCCTGCGATGCCGGCGATCTCCGGCCCCTTCGCCTCCGAGATCGCCTTTGAGTTGCTGAGCAGCTCCGCCATGGTGGCAGGCGCCTTCAGCCCCAGCTCGTCATAGATGTCCTTGCGGTAGATCATGATGAAGATGGGGATGTCGTAGGGCACGCCGACCATGGTGCCGTCGAACATCGCGACGCCGTCCACCAGGGCGGGCAGGAAGTCATCGATGTTGTAGTTCGGCATGGCCAGATCGGCCTTCTGCAACTGTTCGCGCGGGTCGAACACGTCGCCGTTGAAGGCGGCCGCCCAGCTCTGGTCGATGTAGTAGAGGTCGTAGGTGCCGAGCGACGAGGCGACGTCGAGCGTGAGCTTCTGCAGCACCTGCTCGAGCGGCAGCACCTCGATCTCGACCTTGATGCCCGACGCCTCCTCGAAATACTTCTTGAGCTGCGAGTTCAGGGCATTGGACGGCGGCGTTGATTCCGTCGCCAGCTTCAGGGTCGTGCCGGCGAAGGGCTTGCTCACGTCCGCAACCCATTTGAGGGTCTCAGCCGATGGCTGAAGGGCTTCCTGAGCCTGGGCGGACGGGACGAAGCTGTAAGGCGAGCGATGCATGCCCATGCCGAGGGCGCCGGCCCCGAGGCCGAGCTTGCCTGCCAGGCGAAGGAAGTCGCGGCGTCCCATCTGACCGTTGACCAGCTTGTCAGTCAGGGACGCCAGGTACCGTTTCCTGTCACTGTCTCTCATGTCTCTCCTCCTATATCCAACGCCGGAAGTGGCATCGCGATATTCTTGTTGCCGGCGCCAGGCGCCGGTCTCACTGCTTCAACGAGCCCATCGTCAGTCCACGTACGAGGTGGCGCTGCACGAGCAGGATCACGATGAAGGCCGGTACGATCGCAGCAGCGCCAAGGGCAGCCATGTTGCCCCAGGCGGTGCCGATCGAAGTCACGAAAGTGGACGACACAACCGGCACCGTCTTGATGCTGGTTTGCGTCAGGGTCAGGACGAACAGGAACTCCGTCCAAGAAAAGATGAAGCAGAGCACCGCCGTCGCCGCTATGCCGCCCTTGGCCATCGGCAGCACGATGCGACGGAAGATCGTCCAGCGCGACGCGCCGTCGAGCAGCGCGCTCTCGTCGATCTCGGCCGGGATGTCGTCGAAGAAGCTCTTCAGCAGCAGCACGGCGAGCGGCAGGTTCATGATGCCGTGCACGACGATCACGCCGGTGTAGGTATCGAGCAGGTTGAACTGCTTGAAGATGAAGAACATCGGGATCGCGACGGCGACCGGTGGCATCATGCGGGTGGACAGGACCCAGTTCACGAAGTCATGCCGCCCGCGGAAGGTCATGCGCGAGAGCGAATAGGCGGCGAGCGTCGCGACGACGATGGCCAGGATCGTCGAGAATGAGGCCACGATGATGGTGTCGAGCAGGCGCGGCGCCATGTAGAAGTTGCCGCCGCCCGGCGTGACCGCCGTCTGGTTGCCGAATCCGAAGCCGAGCGAAATGCCGAACACCTGCTCGAAGTTTTTGAAGGTCGGCGAGAAGTCGAAGAAGATCGGCGGCCAGTTGAAGATGTCCTTGGCGTCGCGGAACGCCACCGACGTCCAGAAATAGATCGGGAAGAAGAACAGGCCGACGACGACCCATCCTGCAATGGTGCGCAGCGTGCGCGTGGAGGCGCTCTGGTGCATGCTACCACCTCACCTTGGCGACTCGGAGAAACACGTTGGCGAGAACAAGGATGATGACCAGGCTGGTCAGGCTGATCGTCGCCCCGTAGCCCCACTTCAGGAAGGAGAAGGTCTGCTGCCAGGCATAGAGGCTGACCGTGTAGGTCGCCGTGCCCGGGCCGCCGGAGGTCATGACGAAGACGTAGTCGAAGACCCTGAACAGGTCGATGCCGCGGATGAGCACGGCGACGGCGATGACGCGCGACATCATCGGAAGCGTCAGGCGGCGAAACATCTGGAAGGACGAGGCGCCGTCGATCATGGCCGCCTCGTACGGCTCGGCCGGGAGCGAGCGCAGGCCGGCCAGGAAGATGAGCACCATGAACGGCGTCCATTGCCATATCTCGGCCAGAAGGACGCCGGCGAGCGCGGTGCTGGAAGTGGCGAGGATCGGCATTCCCTTGTCGAGAATCCCCAACGAATTGAGGACGTAGGTGACGACGCCGAACTGCGGATCCTGCAGCAGGAGGAACATCATGCCGGCAATCGCCGGCGGGATGACCAGCGTCAGCGAGAGGACCGCGCGCAGCGCACCGAAGCCGGGAAGCTCGGCGTCAAGAAGCAGGGCGATCGCCATGCCCAGAACGATCTCGATGATCAGCGCGATGATGAAATAGGCGAAGGTAACGCCGAGCGCGCCCCAGAAACGCGCGTCGTTCCAGAGCTGTATCCAGTTGTCGAATCCTACGAAGGCGAGCGAGCGCTTGCGCGGCACGAACTCATGGAAGCTCAGCCAGACATTGTAGAAGAACGGATAGATCGTGAAGACGACGAGAAGCGCGATCAGCGGCATCAGCCACGGCCATGGCGAATCCGAGATCGCGATGCGCTTCACTTGTGCAACGGACATCCCGTCTCATCCTCCCGGGTGCCCTGCCCTGCGGCCCGGCGCCCTTCCTCCAGGCAGCGACCCTTCAGCCGCTGCAGTCTCCCCGACGACGCGCTCCAAGCGGACGCGGCGCCAATCCTTCACTCCGCCGCGGCGCGTCCCGCATCGCCGGCTGCCCGGCGATCCTGCATCCAGCGGTCGAGCGCCTCGATCTCCTCCGGGCTCATGCGCAGGCCCGACTTTGTCCGCCTCCAGACTACGTCCGCAGCGGTGCGCGCATATTCCCGATCCATCAGGAAGGCGATTTCGGCTTCGGTCAAGGAACCGCCGAAGCTGCGCCCGAGATCCTCGGCGCGGCGGGCGCCCGTCAGGATGTCCCGCGCCTCGAGCCCATAATGGCGAACGAGACGGCGCGCCTCGCGCGGCGACAGGAACGGATGTTCCTCACGCAGCGACTGCGCCAACGCCTCCGCCCCCTCGACGGCGAACGCGCCTCCGGGCAGAGGCTTCTGCGCCGTCCAGCCGACCTGCCTGCGCCAGTCAGGGAACACGCCGGCCAGCTTGTCCAGCGCATCCTCCGCCAGGCAGCGATAGGTGGTGATCTTGCCGCCGAAGACCGAGAGAAGCGGCGCTTCCATGCCGGGGCGGTCGAGCGACAGCACATAGTCGCGCGTCGTCTCCTGTGCACTGGAAGCGCCGTCATTGTAGAGCGCGCGGACGCCGGAATAGCTCCACACCACGTCCGCGGCTGTGATCGGCCTTCGGAAATAGGACGATGCGGCCGCGACGAGGTAGCCTATCTCCTCCTCCGTGGCGCGGACCTCCTCGGGAGCCGCCCCGTAGTCGCGATCGGTGGTGCCGATGAGGGTGAAGTCCTCCTCGTAGGGGATCGCGAAGAAGATGCGCCCGTCGGGGTTCTGGAAAATGTAGCAGCGGTCGTGGTCGTAGAGCTTGGGAACGACGATGTGCGAGCCCTGGACGAGGCGGACGCTGCCTTTCGCCGGAACGCCGACCACGTCGGAGAGAACCTTGTCGACCCACGGGCCGGCGGCGTTGACCAGCGCGCGGGCGCGGATCTCGCTGCGAACGCCGGTTTCGACGTCCTCGAGCGCCACGCGCCAGACGTCCCGGTCACGCCGAGCCGAAACGCAGCGCGTGCGCACGCGCACGTCGGCGCCGCGCATCGCGGCATCGCGGACATTGAGGACGACGAGGCGATTGTCCTGCACCCAGCAGTCGGAATATTCGAAGCCAATCGCCGAGACGTCGCGCAGCGGCGCGCCCAGCGGATCGGACCGAAGCCGCAGCGTTCGCGTGGCGGGCAAGAGCCTGCGGCCGCCGAGATGGTCGTAGATGAACAGGCCGAGGCGCAAGAGCCACGCCGGGCGCAGGCCCTTCCTGTGGGGCAGGACGAAGCGCAGGGGCCAGACGATATGCGGTGCGATCGCCCACAGCCGTTCCCGCTCCTCCAGGGCGTGGCGCACCAGCCGGAACTCGTAGTGTTCGAGATAGCGCAAGCCGCCGTGGATCAGCTTGGTCGATGCGGACGAAGTGGCCGAACCGAGATCCGACTGCTCGGTGAGCAGCACCTTCAGGCCGCGCCCCGCAGCGTCCCGGGCAATCCCGGCGCCGTTGATGCCGCCACCGATGACGGCGATGTCGTAGAGCGCGCCGGTCACGCCGCGTCCCTCCGGCTGCGCGCGCCCAGGATGCGGTCGGCGACCTCGACGAATCCGTACCCGCCCTCGCGGACGGTGACGTAGGCCGGCTCGGCCTCGATACGGCCGCGGAAGTGCAGGACGTTCGCCACGCCGCAGGCGTTCGGGAAGAAGCCGAACATCGGCGCATCGTTGGGGCTGTCGCCGACAAAGACGATGCGGTCGCGATCCCGGTCCAGGTCGACGCCGAGGACCTCCGCCGCGAAACGGCGGGTCGTCGTCAGCTTGTCGTAGGCGCCATACCAGCCGTTGACGTGAATGGACGAAACCTTGGCGACGGCTCCCTCCTCCTCGAAGATGCCCTTGATGCGGTCGACGTCTGCCAGCGGCAGCGCCGGGACATCCTCGCAGAAGTCGATGGCGAGGTCTGCTTCCCTATAAAGCTGATCCGCCGATACCGCCGATCCGGGGACTTCGGCCAGGATGCGGTCCCGAATCCTCGAAAGTTTCTCACGGTCGGCGGCGCGCTGCGCGGCGTCGATGGCGAAGGACCTGCGCATGCGCCGCGCGGCGGCGTCATAGGCGAAGTAGAAGGCGCCGTTTTCCCCCACGACCCCGGTGACGGGCCACATCCGGGCGATCATGTCGCACCAGCCGGCCGGGCGGCCAGTGATTGGCGCGACGGCAATGCCGGCGTCCGTCAGCCGCTCCAGGGCGTCGTAGGCACAGGCGGGGAGCCGGCCGTCAACCGTCAGCGTGTCATCGATATCGGCGAACAGCACCGATATGTGGCGCGCGACGTCGAGCGGCATGTCGGCGATCGGGCGCACCGTCTCACACCTCCCCGGCGACGAAATCCTCGAGGACACCGGCGTCCGCGGCGATGTCGAGGAAGGAGAAGCGGTTGCGCATCTCGCGGCAGTGGAGGACGGCCTCGCGGTAGAAATCCACCGGTAGCCCGAGGTCGCCGGCGGTCATCGGGCCGCCCGTCGCTGCCAGAAGGCGCTCCATTTCCGGCACGGGAATGGCGAACGCCTCGAGTTCCTTGCGAAGCGTCGGCCAGAGCTCGGCGAGCTTCTCGTTGAATTGCGCCGCCCCGGCCTCATCGAAGATCTTCGGCTGGATCTCCTGGAAACACTGCGCGGCAACGTCGGCGCCCATGCGGCGGGCCATGCCTTCCGGGTCGATCCGGGTCGGCCTGATGACCGGCGGCTCGTCTCGGTCGAGGAAGAGCCGCTGGAGGCGTGCCATGGTGAGCGTCGCCACGCCGACCTGCTGGCCATGCAGCGTGCCGGGATGCCGATCACCGGCAAAGCAGTCTATGTAATGGGACACCTGGTGCTCGCCCATCGAGCCGTGATGCGACATGCCGGTGAAGTAGACGCCGAGGCCGCAGAGCGTCAGCACACGGTAGAGATAGCCATTGGCGGCGACGTCGCCGGCTGCGATGCCGGCGGCGCGCGCGTTCAGCTCGGCCTCGTCCTTCTCCTGGATCAGGTAAGGGACCGTGGAATAGACGGAACCGAGCAGCCGGTGCGACATCCACCAGTCGACCTGCGCGACGGAGCGCACCAGGCAGTCGGCGAAACCGGCGGCCGAAAGATAGGAGGGCGCCGATGCGGACACGCCGAGATCGACGAAGAAACCGGCCGGCGCGTGCGAAGGCAGCGAGACCTTCAACCCGTTCTCCAGCGTGATCGACGCGGTGGTCGAGGTGTAGCCGTTCATGGAGCCGGCCGTCGCGAAGACGGCATAGCGCCTTCCGGTGCGCCCGGTGACGAACTTGGTCAGGTCGTTGATCGTGCCAGAGCCGACCGCGACGACCCCATCCGCCCCCTTCAGCCGCTCCTCCAGCGCCCCCACCGTCGCCATGTCGGCATGGGGATGGTCGAGGATGACGCTGTCGACGGGGCCAAGCCTGCCGAGCGCCTTGGCCACGCGCGCGCCCATCGCATCCCAGGTGTCGGGATCGGCGACGATGGTAAAGCGCTCGCCGAGCTTCAGATCCGCGATGAGATCCGCCTCCGCACCATCGAGGCTCTCCTCGATGACGATGCTTTCATAGGGAACGGTGGCGAGCTTGCCAGTCTCGGGATTGGTCCATCGCCCCGCAACGATGTCGTCGATCAGGGCATTCCAGCCACCAGCGGGGACATCACCCGCATCATCCGGTTTCCTTGCCGTTTCCAATCCCGTGACCCGTCTTTCCGTGGGTTTTGGAACAAGTGACAATAGGCGATGGCATTTGTCAATACACATGACAGCGTGCGTTGACAAATGACGACAACCCGCACAGATAGGCGGCGGCGAGAGGAATTGTCGTGCGCAAAGACGGCGGGGAGTCGACCACAACCACCAGCGTGCCCATCGAGTTCGACGATGCGGTGATGTGGGCCGCGTGGCTGTACTATGCCGACCAGCTGACCCAGAGCGAGATCGCAAAGAAGCTGCAGGTGTCGCGCGCGACCATCGTCAACTACCTGCAGGAAGCGCGCGAGCGCGGCATCGTCTCGATCAGCATCAGCCCCAGGGCGGGCAGCCGCACAAGCGTTGCGCGCGCGCTGATGGAAAAGTACGGGCTCGAAGGCGCCTTCGTCATCCCGAGCGGCGACGAGCGAGACCTGGCGCAGAGGCTCGGTGACGCCGGCGCGCGCGTCCTGGCGGACCAGATCGAGGACGGCGACATCATCGGCGTGGCCTGGGGGCGCACGGTGCTCGCGGCCGCCGACCGCATCTCGCTTTCTCGGCCCGTGAAGAACGTCACCGTCGTCCAGGTCTCAGGCAGCTCGACGGGCCAGCCGGATTTTTCCGCCGAACTCTGCACGTCGCTGCTGTCCAACCGCATTCACGCGCGCTGCGTCAACCTTCTCGCGCCGGCGGTTCTTTCGACCCGCGAACTGAAGGCCGCGCTCCTCGCCGAGCCGGTCCTGAAGAAGCAGATGGACCTCGTGCACTCGGCGAACCGGATCCTGTTCGGCGTCGGCGACATCGGACCGAAGAGCACGGTGCGCGCCTCCGGCATCGCGAGCCAAGCCGAGATCGACGACTACGTCGCGCGCGGCGCGGTCGCGGTCATCATCGGCCGCTTCATCAATTCCGAGGGCGCGTGCGTCGGGGGCAATCACGACGAGCGTATGGTCGGCATCACGCTTGCCGAACTGAAGCAGGTGCCGAGCCGCATCTGCGTGGCCGGTGGAATGTCCAAGACGGCGGCCATCACGGCCACGCTGAAGGCCGGCTACGCCACCCATTTCGTGACCGACCTCGCCACCGGGGAGGCGTTGCTGGCCTGCTGACGGGGAGGTCGCCGCGGGAATTGGCTGGGAGGATAAGCATGCAGCCCGACGAACGCTATGTGATCGGAATGGATTCATCGACGCAGTCGGTGAAGGCCATCGCATGGACCGCGGACGGTACGCCGCGGGCGGAAGGGCGCGCGCCGCACAGCATGAGCATGCCGCAGCCCGACCGCGCCGAGCAGAACGCCGAGGACTGGTGGTCGGCCGCGGTGACGGCGCTGCGCGAACTGACTTCGAAGATTGATCCCGCCAGGGTCGACGGTCTGTCGATCTCCAACCAGCGGGAGACCATGGTGCTGACGGACGCCGACGGCGTCCCGCTTGCCCCGGCGACCCTCTGGTTGGACAGTCGTGCCCGCACCATGGCGAAGGTGCTTGCAGACGAACTCGGCACCGAGCGGCTCCACGCGATTTCCGGCAAGCCGGTCAACACCATCCCCTGCGTCTATCGCCTGCGCCACATGCGCGAGTACGAGCCGGAACTGCTGGACCGGGCGGCGCGGATCTACAGCGTGCACGATTTCCTGACGCTCAAGCTGACCGGGCAGGCCAGCGCCAGCTGGACCAGCGCCGACCCGTTCGGGATATTCGACATCCGCGAAAAGACCTGGTCGCGCGAAATCCTCGACCATCTGCGGATTCCGCTGGAGAAGCTGCCGCCGGCCTATCGTCCGGGTACGGCGATCGGCCATGTTACCGCCGAAGCTGCCGCCGCCACGGGGTTGCGGGCGGGCACGCCGGTCTATGCCGCCGGGGGCGACGGGCATTGCGCCGGTCTCGGGGTCGGCGCAATCAACCCGGGCGCGGTCTATCTCAATCTCGGCACCGCCGTCGTTGGCGGCATATGGTCGGCCGAGCCGGAGCTCAGCCGCTACTGGCGCACCCTGATCTCGCCGAGCGGACACGGCTACCTGCTGGAGAGCTGCCAGCGGGCCGGCGCCTACTTCGTGAACTGGCTGCTCGACACCTTCGCGGGCGGGCGCAGCAATCCGGAAATCTTCGAGCGGCTGGAAGCGCAGGCCCGGCAGCTGCCGATCGGTTCGGGCGGCGTCACCGTCTGCACCTATCTCGTCGGCTGCATGGACCCACACTGGGACGAAGATGCGCGGGCCGCGTTCACGGGAATGGGGCCCGACACCAGCATGGGCCACATCTACCGGGCCTCGCTGGAGGCGATCACGCTGGAGTTCGCCCGCGCCATCGACCAGATGCGGGCCTCGAACGTCGCCATCGACCGCATCGTCGCCATCGGCGGCGGGGCCAATAGTCCGCTGTGGCTCAGTATGATCGCGGACTCGACCGGCCTGCCGGTGATCCGCGGCCTGTCGAGTGAAGCGTCGGCGCTCGGCGCCGGCATGACGGCCGCGGTCGGAGCGGGCTGGTACGGCGATTTCCCGGACGCCGCCGCCGGAATGACGCGGATCGCCGAGCAGATCGATCCGGTGCCGGGGAACTTCCCGGCCTGGCGCGAGCTGTCGGCACGCCAGGCCAAGGTCTACAGGGGCCCGGAGGCGAACTGAGCGACTGGGGCCGCCCGGCCCCTGTCGAGCAAGCCGCAGCCCTCAGGCGTCGAGGCGCACCGTCACCCCTTCGGTCGCGGACTTGAGCGCCGCATCGGCAAGCTGCAGGGCAAGGAGCCCGTCGCGCCCGCTGGGCGACGGCTTCGCGCCGTTGTTGACCGCCTCGATGAAGGCGGCGATCTCGTTGGCGTATGCCTCGGTGTAGCGAGTCATGAAGAAGTCGTGCAGCGGCGGACGCGTATAGCCCTTCGACCCGGCGATCTCGATGGAGACGGGCCGCTGGTTCTCCGCAGCCACCATGCCTTCCGATCCGTGGACCTCGATGCGCTGGTCGTAGCCGTAGGTGGCCCGGCGCGAATTGGTGATTACCGCCTGCCTCCCGCTCGCCGTCGCGAGGATGACGCTGACGCTGTCGAAGTCGCCGAGCCTGCCGATCTCGGGATCGACCAGCACGGAGCCGGTCGCCTGCACCGTGACCGGCTCCTCCCCCAGCAGGAAGCGGGCGATGTCGAAATCGTGGATCGTCATGTCGCGGAATATGCCGCCGGAGCGGGTGATGTATTCGGCAGGGGGCGGGCCAGGGTCGCGCGAGGTGATCACGACCTGCTCGACCTTGCCGATGGCGCCGTCATCGATGGCCTTTCGCACGGCGGCGAAGTGTGGGTCGAAGCGGCGGTTGAAGCCGACCATCAGCGTGGCGCCGGTTTCCTCGACCACCTTCAGGCATGCCTTGACACGCTCGGCGTCGAGATGGATCGGCTTCTCGCAGAAGACGGCCTTGCCTGCGCGCGAGAAACGCTCGATCAGGTCGGCGTGGGTGTCCGTCGGGGTGCAGATCACCACGGCGTCGATGTCGCTGGCCGCCTCGATGGCATCGATAGTTCGCACTTCGCAGCCATAGACAGCGGCGAGATCGGTCGCCGCCTTCTCAAAGGCATCCGCGATCGCGACCAGCTTCGCGCCGGCGCTCGTACCGATGGCCTTCGCGTGGACCTTGCCGATCCGCCCCGCTCCCAGCACGCCAAACCGCACTGTCATTTCATTCCTCCCAGGTTCCGGACCTCATCCGGCGCGCCAAAGCGCGGACGCGCCGCCGATACACGGCCCCACCGCGCTCCGCAATGGCTCTACCCAGTCGTGTCGCGGGATGCCCTTCGGCTACGCTGTCCTCCTCAGCAGGAGTTCCAGATTGGCCGGGTCGGGCTTCAGCTCACCACGCTCGACCTTCATGGCGAGCTCGGTGATTGCCTTGTTCACCGGCGCGGTGCGACCGAGCCGCTCGGCCTCCGCCGCAACGTGACCGTTCAGCTCGTTCACTTCGCTGTGGCGGCCCTTGTTCCAGTCCTGCAGTACCGTGGTCGTCGTGCTCTTGATGGTGAAGCCGGCAAGCAGCGTGTCCAGCAGCTTCTCGACGAGCCGGTTCGAGGAGCGGACGTCCTCGGCGGTCATGCCGAAGATCGGCAGCACCGGATGGCCAAGCGCCTTTCCGGTTTCCAGGGCCTCCTCGCCGGCGCGCAGCATGATCTGGCGCATCTCGGGAATCTCGGCCGCGTCGTGGATCGACATGCCGAGCAGGCCGGTCGACACCAGGGTCGTGGCGTTGCTGACGAGCTTCATCCACTTGGTCGCCTGGATGTTCTCGACGATGTCGACGCGCCCGGCGCAAGCGAGCAGCTCGGCCACCTCCTTCTCGCGTCCCCGCGTGGCGGGGTGGATGCTGCCCACCGCGAACCAGGAGCGGGGCGGCGGCGAATCTCGCTGGACGATGCCCGGCTCGTACATGGTCGAGGAGATCTCGATAACGCAGCCCATGGTGCGCTCCGGGCCGACGACGGAAGCGACCGTATCGGTGGTCATGCCGTTCTGCACCGCTGCGACGAGGCCGTCGTCCTTGAGGTACGGCTCGATGAGCTGCGTCGCCCAACGCGAATCGTAGGCCTTCATGACCAGCAGGACGATGTCGAACTTTTCGCGGAAGGTGCAGACGTCGCAGAGATTGTAGGCCCGCACCTGGGTGACCTGCGTCTCCTCGGGCATGACGATACGGATGCCGTTCTCGCGCATCGCCTTCACGTGTTCCGGCCACTGGTCGATCAGTACGACGTCGTGCCCTGCCCGAGTTATGTCGGCGCCAATCCCCGCGCCATTGGCTCCGGCGCCCAGCACCGCGATCTTCTTGCCCATATCACCTCCCGAAACCGCTCGACCGCCCTCTCCGACGGCCGATCATTGCAGCGGAGTTTACCGGCGGCGAGGACGGTTTCGACGTGAAACGATTCCCGTTTTGATAGGCTTTCTTCCAGCGCAAGGGCGACCATGCAACAGGCGCCTGTAATTCGATGTGTATCAGCACAATACCCCAATGCCCTCTGTTGACAGTACTTTTCGTTTCAGCCGATATCCGCCGGCGATGGGGGTGTGGCCGTGTTGAAGGGTAGGTTTGCGACGGCGCTGGCCGCAGCGGTACTGGTCTGCAGTATCCCGTCTGCATTCGCCGACCCGTTTCCGCGCACGGCACCGCCCGCCGGCTCGGTGATCGCCCGCAAGGTCGGCGAGGAAGTCCGCTTCATCGAGGTGAGCAACTGGCGTGGCGTCGACGTCGACCAGGATCTCCTGGCCGGCGACGTGCTGCGCACGAATTCGCGCGGCAGCCTCGCCATCCTGTTCTCCGACAACACGCAGATCCGCCTCGGCCGCAACACGACGCTGGTCGTCAAGGACGTCACGCCCGGCGCCGATTCCGCCTTCCGGCTCGAGAGCGGCAGCTTGTGGGCGCGCGCCGAACGCGGCGGCGAAGGCCTGGTCATCGACACGCCTGCGGCGGCGGCGGCAATCCGCGGCACCGACTGGACCATGACGGTGGACGGCGACCGCACGTCGCTGGTGGTGCTGGAAGGCGTGGTGGAACTGTCCAATGCGCGGGGCTCGGTCCGCGTCGCGCGCGGCGAGGCGGCATCCGCCCGCATCGGCGAGGCCCCGACGAAGACGGTGGTGGTCGATCCTGCCGATCGCGAGCAGATGCTGTTCTATCTGTCACTGCGCAGCGGCTTCGCCGCGCTTCCCGCCTCGCCGCTGCCGAGCACCGACATGGCGCAGGCGCGCCAGCGGCTGGCGGCCATACCGGAGAATGCCCGCACCGCAGAGGACTGGGTCACGCTGGCGGAAGTGTCGCTGAGCTTCGACGGCAAGGCCGCGGCAGCCGCCGCGGTCGAGCAGGCCCGCCGCCATCGCCTCTCAGCCCAGCAGCAGGCGAGGCTCGACCTGGTGGCCGGGCTGATCGCCGCGACGGACAAGCGGTACGACGTCGCGGCTCCCCTGCTACAGAAAGCGACGTCCCGCCTCGATCCCCGCCGCCGCGCGGTCGCCGCCTATGCCGCCTATTTCGTGCGCTCGCTGGCCGATCCGACCCGCGAGGAGCAGCCTCCCAGGATCACGGACGGCGGTCCCTACGGGGCGTTGGCGGAAGCGTGGACGGCCGGTTTCCTGCAGGACATCCCGGCAGCGATCGAGGTGTTGCGCCGCGCCGAGCAGCGCTATCCGAACGATCCCTCGCTGCCGGCCGTGCGCGCGCAGCTTGCGCTACTCCTGGATGACCGGCAGCAGATGCGGGAAGCGATCGATCGGTCGCTCTCGCTCGACCCGGACCACCCGACCGCCCTGGAGGCCCGCGCCAACTATCGCGCCGGCTTCGAGGGCGACATGGCGAGTGCGCTTGCCGATCTGGAGCGTGCATCGGAGCTCGCTCCCGGCTCTTCGACCATCTGGAACGGCCTCGGCCTGGTGCTGAGCGCGCGGGGCGCGAACCGCGAGGCCGAGGCGGCGCTGCTTCGGGCGATCGAGCTCGACCCGCTCGATCCCGTCTCTCACGCCAATCTGGCGCTCGTCTATCTCGAGCAGAATCGCCTGGCGGAGGCGAAGCGCGAGATCGACACCGCGATGGCCGCCGACCCCGAGTTCGCCGTCGGGCTGGTGGCCCGCGGCGCCTATCATCTGAAGAATGGCGACCTCGACAAGGCACGCGACGATCTTCTGGCCGGCTCGACCGCCAATCCCGCCTATGCGCAGGCACTGCTGCTTCTGGCCGTCGCCTACGCCGAGGCGGGCGACCGCGAGCCCGCCGAGCAGGCGCTGGAAAACGCCAACCGGATGGACCCCAACGATCCGGCGACCCCGATCTACGAGGCGGGCCTAGCCATCGAGGACTACGATACCGACCGTGCGATCCGCGCCTCGCAGGAGGCCCTTAGGCGGGCCCGCGCGCGCGGCGGCGACTACGCGTCGCTCAGGGCCAGCCGCGACCAGGGATCGACCCTCAACTACGCCTACCGACTACAGGGCCTCGACGCCTGGGGACGCTTCTACGGCGACGCGGTGTTCGATCCATTCTCGGCCAGCGCGCTGATCGACCAGGGCCTGGCCGGCAGCGCCACGTCCTTCGCCAACAACATGGACTACGGCAACGTCGTCGGCGATCCCACGCTCAACCAGCAATATTTCGGATCGGTGCTGCAGGCGCTGCTGCTCGACCCGCAGATGCTCGCCAGCCCGACGCGCGGCACCAGCCTCGTGCTCAGCCCCTTCGTCGAGGCGAGCATCGGTGGCGGAGCCATAGGCGGCGACGCGAGCGGATGGACCGCCAACGGAGAGATCCAGGGTTACACGGCCTATCCCTTCCCCGTCAGCTTCTACGGGCAGATCAACGCCGGCAACACCGAAGAGACGCGGGAGGGTACCCCGCCGGGATCGGACGTCCCGAATACCCGCTTCCACATGTCGGACGATGTCGTCACCGGGGTTGGCTACGTGACGGCGCAGCCGACTCCCAACGACCGGCTGGTGGCCTTCGCCAACGTCCAGAGTCTCGACAGCCGCCTGAGCGACGGCCTTTACATTCCCACACAGCCGATCCCCATCACCGACGGCTTCGACCTGCTCGGCCTCGTCTACGAACGTGACGTGAAGGACCGGACCGGCAGCTACGGCGGCGGCTGGAGTCACACCTTCGGCTACCGCAACGTGACGAACACGGCAGTTCTCATCTCGGGCTTCGACCGCAACAGCACCGAAACCGGAACGATGGTCGTGGATTCCATCTTCGGGCCGTTCGTCGCAAACTCGGAAAGCTCGATCGACTACAACCAGCGTTCGGTCATGGGTGCCGTGAACCACCTCTACGGGTTCACCGACGACCTCACGCTGCGCTACGGCGCGGAGGGCGGCACGTTCCGCCAGGATCGCGAGCAGAGGCAGGTGTTCGAGGTTCCCGGCCTGACGCGGGACGTCGTCACCACGCACGACAATTTCGATCTCACCGCTTTCCGCGCCTATGCCGATGTCACCTACGACATGACGTCGACTCTAAAGCTGGAGGGTGGCCTGTTCGGCACCATACTCAACGGCGAGGGTCTCGACGTACAGCGACTCGAGCCGCGGGTCGGCGTCGCCTGGACACCCTATGACGGCCAGTATCTGCGCGCAGGCTACCTGCGCGAAACCAGCCAGATCAACGCGGCGACGCTGGAGCCCATCGGCGTCGTAGGCCTGCAATCGAACCAGGTGCCGCTCAACATCGGCGGCTATGCGGACACCTTCGCGGCGCGCTGGGACGGGCAGTGGACGGACAATTTCTTCACCGCGGTGGACTACCAGCACCAGGAGGTCAACGACCTTGCGATCACGGTGCCGGCTTCGCTCGACCAGATCTACGTGGCCGAGGGGCGGATAGACCGCGTCAGCCTGACGGCGAATGTATGGCTAACCCACGGGCTGGGAGCATTCGCCACCTACTCGCGGATCTGGTCGGAGAACACGTCAGAGGGGGCCAGCGGACAGACAATCCCCTACGTGCCCGACTCGATTTCGCGCCTCGGCCTGACCTGGGTGAGCACGGAGAACCTCAAGATCACGGCAGCGGCAACCTATGTCGGCGAGCGCAGCGGCGACGCGGCGAACCTGTCTACGCTCGGCGCCTACTGGACCGCCGACGCCTTCGTGACATGGGAGCCGCTGGACAAGCGCTTCACGCTGGAATTCGCCGCCTACAACCTCCTCGACGAGACTTTCGAGGTTGCCCCCTCCGTTCCGGGCTGGGGCCGTACCTTCATCGGCTCGCTGAAACTGCGGTTCTGAAATGCCCGCAATGCAGGGCGGGGCGGAGGGGGCGCGGCGCAGCCGGGCGATCGGAGTGTCCGGACTGGCGATCGTCGTCGCGGTGGTCGTCGGATTGCTGGCGCAGACCCAGCCGATCCGCCTGTTCGACCTGCGGCTGTTCGACTACCTGTCCACCATCGCCCCGCCGCCACTTCCGGCTGACTCGCCGATCGTGGTGGCCATAGACGAACCTTCCTTCGCGGAAATCGGCCGGCAGTGGCCATGGCCGCGCGACCTGCACGCGAAGCTGGTGACGACGCTGCGGGACGCCGGGGCGCGCGTGATCGGCCTCGACATGATCTTCGCCGAGCCGTCGAACCCCGCGTCCGACGCCGCACTTGCCGCCGCCATGGGGCCGGACGTCGTGCTGGCGGCCGACCAGACGCGCATCGAAACGGCGCATGCCGACCAGGTGGTGCAGGTGATGCCGTTGCCGGAGCTGACGGACGCCGGCGCGGAGGCGGGACTGGTCTCGGTCCTGCTGGAGGGCGACGGGCTGCTGCGGCGCGTGCCGCCCTACCCCGACAGCTTCGCACATCGCCTGGCGGAAGCCACCGGCCGCGAGGTCGAGACGCCGCCCCCCGGCGCGCTCATCCAGGTGTTCGGACCGGCACGCACGGTCGAGACCGTGTCCTACTACCAGGCGCTCGACCCCGCGGCGTTCCTGCCACCGGACACGTTCCGGGACCGCATCGTGATCGTCGGTCTGTCGATGCAGTCGGCGCCAAGCGTCGACAAGGGCGGGGCCGACGCCTTCGCCACGTCCTGGACACCCAAGAGCGGACATCTGGTGTCCGGCGCCGAGGTCCAGGCAACGATCCTCGACAATCTTGTCGGGAGGCTCTGGATCGCGCCGGTCAGCGGCTGGATCCTTGCGGGCGCCGTCGCGGCGGCTGCTGCCGTCGCGGCGCTGACGGTGCTGCGCGGGACCGGCTGGGCGACGGTCGGCGTGACCGTGCTCGCGCTTGCAGCGATCTCCGCCGGCAGCCTGCTCTTGCTGACCGGCTCCCGCATCTACCTGCCGCCGACCGCGCCGGCGCTTGCCTTCCTGCTCGTCGCCGGGTTCCAGAGCGCGCGGGACTATGCAGCCGAGCGCAGGCAGCGGCGCGCAATGATGCGCGCCTTCTCGCAGTACCTCACCCCGGTGCTCGTCCAACGCCTCGCGCGCGACCCCTCGCAGCTGCGCCTGGGGGGCGAGCGACGGACGCTTACGATCCTGTTCTGCGACGTGCGCGGCTTCACCACGATCTCGGAGCAGATGAAGGACGACCCGGAAGGGTTGACGCGGCTGGTCAATCGCCTGCTCAACCCGCTTTCCGACGCCATCCTTACGCATGGCGGAACGATCGACAAATATATCGGCGACGCGATCATGGCCTTCTGGAACGCCCCGCTCGAGGACGCGGACCATGCCCTGCACGCCGTCGAAGCCGCGCACGCCATGCTCGCGGCGGTCGACCTGCTCAACGCCGAACTGGCGCGCGAGGAAACCGGCAAGGCCGGAATCCGCCTCGCGATCGGCATCGGCATCAACACCGGCGATTGCGTGGTTGGCAATGTCGGCTCCGACTTCCGCTTCAACTATTCGGCGCTCGGCGACCCGGTGAACCTCGCGGCACGACTGGAGAGCGAGACCAAGAATTTCGGCGTGCCGGTGCTGATCGGCGAGGAGACGGCGCGGCGGATAGGCGGGCGGATGCAACTGGCAGCACTTGGCCGCATCCGGGTGAAGGGCAAGCTCGAGGAGGTCGAGGTGCATACTCCCGTCAGCCAGGCCGAGGCTGCGGCACTGGCGGAACATGCGGCCCTGGTCAGAGACCTGGATGCGGGCACGCTCGGACCGAACGACGCGCGACTGTCCACGCTGCCGGCGTCATTGCCGGATTTGGCGCCCTTCTACGCCGGACTGGCACGGCGGTTGAAGAGCGCTTCGACCTAGCGGGCGCCGCCGCGGCCAACGGAGGTGGTCGGCCGGCAGGTCGCAGTTTTCACAGGCGACGGCGGAGATGCGCTTCCGGCGCGTGAAAGCGATCTTCTAGACTGGCGGCGGACGAGAGGGAGGAAGGCGTGAGCGACAATCCGGCACCGACAGGCGCAAGCAAGACCCCGCCCGCGAAGGCACGCGCAGTGATCATCGGCGGCGGCGTGTCGGGATGCTCGGTCGCCTACCACCTCGCCAAGCTGGGCTGGGCGGAGATCGTGCTCTTGGAGCGCAAGCAGCTCACCTGCGGCACCACCTGGCACGCGGCCGGGCTGATCGGGCAGTTGCGCGCCTCGCAGAACATGACCCGCCTCGCGAAGTACTCGGCCGACCTCTACGTCAAGCTGGAGGCGGAAACGAGCGTGGCCACCGGCATGCGGCAGGTCGGGTCGATCACCGTCGCGCTGACCGAAGAGCGCAAGCACGAGATCTATCGCCAGGCCTCTCTGGCACGCGCCTTCGACGTCGATGTGCGGGAGATCTCGCCGGCCGAGGTCAAGGCGATGTATCCGCATCTCAACGTCTCCGACGTTGTGGGCGCGGTGCACCTGCCGCTCGACGGCCAGTGCGACCCGGCCAACATCGCGATGGCGCTGGCCAAGGGCGCGCGGCAGCGCGGCGCCCAGATCATCGAGGGCGTGAAGGTGGAGCGCGTCCTGACACGCGCGGGGCGCGTCTGCGGCGTGGAATGGTCGCAAGGCCAGGAACGCGGGACGATCGAGACCGACATCGTCGTCAACTGCGCCGGCATGTGGGCGCGCGAGCTGGCGCAACGGAACGGGGTCGCGATCCCGCTGCACGCCTGCGAGCATTTCTACCTGATCACGGAGCCGATCGAGGGCCTCAGCCGGCTGCCGGTGCTGCGCGTGCCGGACGAATGTGCCTACTACAAGGAGGATGCCGGCAAGATGATGCTCGGCGCCTTCGAGCCGGTTGCCAAACCCTGGGGCATGACCGGCATCCCCGCCGATTTCTGCTTCGACCAGTTGCCCGAGGACTTCGCGCATTTCGAGCCGATCCTCGAGATGGGCGTGAACCGCATGCCGATGCTCGCCACGGCCGGCATTCACACCTTCTTCAACGGTCCCGAGAGCTTCACCCCCGACGACCGCTACTATCTCGGCGAGGCCCCGGAACTGTCGGGCTACTGGGTAGCCGCCGGCTACAATTCCATCGGCATCGTTTCCTCCGGCGGCGCCGGCATGGCTCTCGCGCAGTGGATCAACGACGGCGAGCCGCCCTTTGACCTGTGGGAAGTCGACATCCGCCGCGCACAGCCCTTCCAGAAGAACCGAACCTACCTGCGCGAACGGGTCACCGAAACGCTCGGCCTGCTTTATGCAGACCATTTCCCCTACCGCCAGTTTGCCAGCGCGCGCGGGGTGCGCCGCTCGCCGCTGCACGAGCAGCTCAAGGCGCGGGGCGCGGTGTTCGGCGAGGTGGCCGGGTGGGAACGCGCCAACTGGTTCGCCAGGGAGGGGCAGGAGCGCGAATACCGGTATTCGTGGAAGCGGCAGAACTGGTTCGAGAACCAGCGCGAGGAGCATCTCGCCGTTCGCAACGGCGTCGGCCTGTTCGACATGACGTCGTTCGGCAAGATCCGGGTCGAAGGCCGCGACGCCTGCGCCTTCCTGCAGAAGCTCTGCGCCAACGACATCGACGTGGCCGTGGGCCGCATCGTCTACACGCAGATGCTCAACCGGCGTGGCGGAATCGAAAGTGACCTCACCGTCGCCCGCCTTTCCGAGACGGCGTTCCTGCTGGTCGTGCCGGGCGCGACCCTGCAGCGCGACCTCGCCTGGCTGCGAAAGCATGCAGGCGACGCCTTCACGGTAATCACCGACGTCACGGCGGCGGAAAGCGTGCTCTGCCTGATGGGGCCAAAGTCCCGCGAGCTCATCCGGCGCGTCAGCCCGAACGACTTCTCCAACGAGGCCAATCCGTTCGGGACCTGGCAGGAGATCGAGATCGGCATGTCGCTCGCCCGCGCCCACCGCGTCACCTATGTCGGCGAGCTCGGATGGGAAATCTACGTTCCGACCGACCAGGCCGCGCATGTGTTCGAGACGATCGAGGCGGCGGGCGCGGACCTCGGCCTGAAGCTCTGCGGGCTGCACGCCCTGGACTCCTGCCGCATCGAGAAGGCGTTCCGGCATTTCGGCCACGACATCACCGACGAGGACCACGTGCTGGAGGCGGGCCTGGGCTTCGCGGTGAAGACGGCCAAGCCGGATTTCATCGGGCGCGACGCTGTACTTCGGAAGAGGGAAGCCGGCCTGTCGCGCCGGCTCCTGCAGTTCCGGCTGCGCGACCCCGAGCCCCTGCTCTTCCACAACGAGGCGATCGTGCGCGACGGAGCCATCGTCGGCACCATCACCTCGGGCAACTACGGCCATCACCTGGGCGGCGCGATCGGACTGGGCTACGTGGCCTGCGCAGGCGAGAGCGAGGCAGAGCTTCTTGCCTCCACCTATGAAATCGAGATTGCCGGCGAGCGCTTCCCCGCCGACGCCTCGCTGAAGCCAATGTACGATCCGAAGGCGGAGCGGGTGCGCGCCTGATCCCGGTCGCCTATTTCGTGGTTGCACACGCCGGTCGACCGGTCCAAAACAGCCGCGGAATCGACGCGACGGCGGGAATCATGCAGCGTGCGCCAAGCCTTGCGGAAGCAGACCGGGCACGTCGGGTCGGAAAGGCATGACGGGCAGGTCTCAATTGCGCGATGCCGCAGCATCACCGAACATGGCTACCTTCCCGATCCCGTCCGTGACCGAGCGTCCAGAAGCGCCGGCGGCGAACGCCAGGCGGCCGCGCATCGGCGTCGCGTCGCGCCGCATGTCCCGCCTGCCCCATCTCGACGAGCTCCTCGGCGGCGAGATCGTCCGGGCACGTGCCTGGAACACGGTTTCGCTCGACTTCATCGCCGGATGGGGCATGAAGCCGACATCGCGGACGGCGCACCGGCTGGCGGAGCGGAGCGGCACGCCGTTCCTCACCGTCGAGGACGGATTCCTGCGGTCGGTCGGCCGCGGCGACCAGGACCCGCCGCTTTCGGTCGTGGTGGATAACGAAGGCATCTATTACGACGCAACCCGGCCCTCGCGACTCGAAACGCTTATCGCCTCCCCGCTTTCGCCCGAGGAGAAGGCGCGCGCGAAGCGCCTGATTACGGCGTGGCGCGAAGGCCGCGTCTCCAAGTACAACCACAATCGCGATCCGTCGGTGGCGCTTCCGGATCGCTTCGTGCTCGTGGTGGACCAGACCTTCGGAGACGATTCAATCCGCTACGGCCTGGCCGAGCCGGCGAGCTTCACGCTGATGCTGCAGGCGGCCCTGGACGAGCATCCGGGAACGACCATCCTGGTGAAGATCCATCCGGATGTCTGGGCCGGGCGGAAGAAGGGCCATTTCGATCCCAAGGCCTTGGCGCGCATGGGACGCGTGCAGGTCCTCGCCGAAGACTGCCACCCCGCATCGCTGCTTGCAGCCGCCGATGCCGTCTACACGGTAACTTCGCAGCTTGGCTTCGAGGCCTTGCTGTGGGGACGGGCCGTGCACTGTTTCGGGATGCCCTTTTATGCAGGCTGGGGGCTGACGTCGGACGAACTGTCGCCCACACGCCCGCGACCCGAGGCCAGGCTTGAACAGCTCGTGCATGCCGCGCTCGCCACTTATCCGCGCTATCGCGACCCGCAGACGGGCCAGCGCTGCGAGGTCGAAACGGTGCTGGAGCACCTGACGCTGCAGCGTCGCATGCGTGAACGCTTCCCGCGCGACATCCACGCACTCGGCTTCTCGCGCTGGAAGCAGCCCGCGATCCGCCAGTTCCTCGCCGGCTCGACAGTCACGTTCCGCAAGACCGCGCCGCCGCTCGGCTCCGGCATCGGCGTCGCCGTTTGGGGCGACAGGGCAAGCGCCGAAATCGGTCCCCGCAAGGTGATCCGCATCGAGGATGGCTTCCTGCGCTCGGTGGGCCTTGGCGCCGACCTCATCCGTCCCGCATCGCTCGCGATCGAGACGGAGGGCATCTACTACGATTCCCGGACGCCGTCCGCGCTTGAGATCATCCTGTCCACCCACCCGTTCGACGAGCCGCTGCTGGAACGGGCAAGGGCCCTGCGTCAGCGCATCGTCGCGGAGAGGCTGAGCAAGTACAATTTATCCGAAAAAGCGTGGACGCGCCCGGACACATCGCGCCGCGTGGTACTCGTGCCCGGACAGGTCGAGGGGGACGCTTCGATCCGTTACGGCTCGCCGCGCATCAGCACCAATGCCGCCCTGTTGAAGGCGGTGCGCACCGCCGCGCCCGACGCGCATATCGTCTACCGCCCGCATCCCGATGTGGTTGCGGGGCTGCGCGATCCGGGCAGCGAGCCGGCTCAGGCCGGGGGCGACGCCGACGAGGTGGTCGTCGGCGGTTCCATCGTGCCGATGTTCGATGAGGTGGACGAGATCCACACCCTCACCTCGCTCGCCGGCTTCGAGGCGCTGCTGCGCGGCAAATCCGTAACCTGCTACGGCCAGCCGTTCTATTGCGGCTGGGGGCTCACGACGGACATGGTCCCAGTCGCGCGCCGGAAGCGGCGGCTCTCCGTCGAGGCGCTCGTAGCGGGCGCACTAATCCTCTACCCCACCTATGTCAGCCAGCGAACCGGGCGGTTCGTCACGCCCGAGCAGGCGATCGACGAACTCATCGACCAGCGGGAGGCGGCCGGCAACTCGTCGCGGCCGGTGCGGCGTATCCTGGTACTCGAGCGGAAACTGCAGAACCTGCTGAGGGACTGGCGCGGCCGATGAACGCTACGAACTTGCGCCTTCCACATGCGGGACGGGTTCGTCCTGGGCCGACCCCATGTTCTCGTAGTACTTGATCGCCTCGTCGATGTTGGAGAACTCCAGCAGCCGGCCACGCTCCAGGACCAGGCCGCGCACGCAGTATTCCTTCATCAGCGATGCGCTGTGGGAGATCATGATGACGGTCGCGTTGGAGAGGCGCTCAAGGAGCGCCGCCTTGCTCTTGCGCCTGAACTTCGGATCGCCGACAGACATGACCTCGTCGATCAGGTAGTAGTCGAACTGAATGGCCAGCGAGACGCCGAAGGACAGCTTGGCCTTCATGCCGCTGGAATAGTTCCGGATGGGCTCGTTCATGAACTTGCCGATCTCGGCAAAGTCCTCGACGTATTTCATCATCTGCTTGTAGTCGCGCCGATAGATGCGCGAGATGAATGCCACATTCTCGCGGCCGCTCAGCGAACCGTGCAGGCCGCCCTTGAAACCAAGCGGCCAGGACACTGCGGCATTACAGATGATGCGCCCGGAGTCCGGCATCTCGGCGCCGGACAGGAGCCGCATCAGGGTCGACTTTCCCGCCCCGTTCGGCCCCATGATGGCCGTGTTCACCCCTGGCGGGAAGTCCACGTTGATGCGGTCCAGAACCGTGTGACGCCCGAACTTGGACGGATACGACTTCGATACGTTCTCCAGGCGAATCATCGTCCAGTCACCGACGGCCGCACGGTCACACCGCGTGGTCTCTCACCGCCTGGACGACGAGGTAGCCGATCAGCCAGATGATGGCGAACGCAAGACAGGCCAGCATCGTGTTGATCACCCGCAGCGGATAGAGCGAGATCTCCGGCGCACTCGGCTCGACAGCGATCGCGAAGTAGCGATCCTGCCGTCGCGCCTCTGCCTGGGACGTCTCCAGGGAGGCGAGCGCCGTCGCATAGGCTTTCTCGGCGAACTCCTGTTCGAAGACCAGCGAGTTGTACTGGGTCAGCTTCGAGCTGAGGGTGGTGCCGGTGCCAACGCCCTGTCCAGACCCGATGCCCTTGCGCTTCTGCTCGAGTTCCGTCGTGTAGGAGGCGATCTGCCGGTCGAGCACACGCACCGACGGCGAATTCACGTCGACGGTCGACAAGAGCGATGCGCGGCGCGACTTGAGTTCGATCAGCGTCTTCTCCAATTCCTGGATGATCACCTGATCCGATTCCGCCTCGCGTGTCGGATCGGAAATCTGCTCGACGTCGCGGAAGTCCTCGACGGCCCGGCGGGCCGCGATCAGACGATCCTCGGTGCGGGCCACCTCGGCCTGGGCGTTGTTGATGAGTTGTTCGCGCGCAGCCGTCGAAAGGTCATTGACCAGTTCGGTGGACACGGCCAGCACGGCATCCGCGATCTTCTGCGCGTCCTCGCCGGTAAAGGCGGTCACCTCGAACGTGGTGATGGACGTCGTCGAGTTGTAGTCCGCGTCGACCATCCAGCGCCAATAATGGATGAACTTGTCCAGCGGCATGTCCGGATCGATCCGGTAGACGAAATCGATGTCCGGACGCGAGAAGAATTCGCGCAGGTCGATGTTCAGCTTTTCACGGATGTCCTTGATGACTTGCTTGGAATGGATGTAGTCGATGACGATGTAGGCGTCCTGCGCCTGGGTCGTGGCTCCCGGGAGCGCGCTCAGCCCCAGCGTCTCCAGCGTGGACTTCTCCATGCCGCGCACGGAGAAACGTGCTTCCGAGCGGTATTGAGGCGAGGCGATGAAGGCGTAGTAGAGGCCCACGAGCAACGTCGGCAGCACCACGGCAAGCAGGAAAGACAGCTTGGTGATGCTGACCTTGGGCGTCAGCACCAGCTTCGAGCGCATCGCCGAGACAATCGATTCCCTGCGCTCCGGGAGGATGGGTTCCGGAACGTTGGCCGGAGCAGGGCTCTGCTCCTCCGGGATGGGGTCGGCAACGGGCTCACTCGCCGGCGTCACAAGCCTCAGCTTTGGTCCGGCCTTGCCCGCCTTGGCGGCGAGCCGCGCTTCCCTCTCGGCCCTTCGGGCGGCGCGTCGCTCACGCGCGGAATCGGTGTCGGTGTCGGCCGCGTCCTGCTTCGCGGGCTGGGCCTTTCCGGCGGTATCATCCTCGGGTGCAGCCGCAGGCCCGGCCGCGGGAGTGGCGCCGGATATGGAAACGCGGTCAGGCTTCTGCGCCATCTCTTTTGAATCACCAAGGTTCGCGGCTGCCTTTGCGGCCGCTTCCGCGGCACCATCGCCACCCGATGTTATCGAACCATTAACGACGTCTGCGTTCGAGGTCCGCTCGGATTTCCCGGCAGGGGGAACCGCGGACGACGGCTGGGCGGCCGCGGCTTCGGCCTTCGTCGACGCCGCCTTCTCCGACTGCTCGGGGGCACCGGGAGCCGGCGCCACCGCCTCGGCAAGCTTGGTCACGATCTTTCCGTCCGGCGTCTTCAGGACCGGAGTGGCACGTGACATCGTGGCCTCGGAGCGGGCCGGCGCCGGGCTCGGGGACTTTGACTCTGACGTTTCGGCGGGACTTGCCGCCTTGCCGGCTTCTTCAGCCTTGGGTGCCGGCGCGGAAGCCAAAGCATTTGCCGGTGTCTGGCTTCCGTCCTTCTCAGGCGCAGCCTTGGCTGCAGGCTCGTCCACCCTGGCGGCAGGCGCGGGCTCTGGTGCCTTCGACGACGCATCATCCTGCGCGGGCGCGACCTTGGCCGAAGGCTCGATCGGCTTCGCCGCAGGTTCGGCCGCGGCCGCTGTCGCAGGCGTCGCGGCCCCGTCCTTTGCAGGCGCGGCCTTTGCGACGGGCTCATTCGCCTTCGCCGCGGATGCAGCCACGGACGCCGCGGGTTCCGGAACAGTCTTGGATTGCTTCGGCTCCTCGGCCGGCGTCTTCAGGACCGGCGCGGCAGCCACCCGAGACTCGGCTCGCGCCGGTTCAGAAGCCGCGGGAGCCGAGGCCGCCGAGGGCTTGGCCGCCGATTCGTCGACCTTTGCGGCGGGCGCTGCCGCAGCAACGGGAGACGGGGTGGCGGCCGGCTTGGCAGAAGCCGATGTGGCAGCCGCAACGTCCTGCGCCACAGGAGCCTGCGACGCGGCAGGCGCAGCGGAAGCGCCTGTTGCCGCCGGGGCCTGAGCCGGCGCGGACCGAACCGGCACGGAGGCGCCAGCGGCGGGGGCGGCTGCGGGAGCCGACTTCGCAGCGTTGGATGCAGACGAGGAATCGTTCTTCGGCTGCTCGGGAGCGGTTGGCGCGCGAGGCGCGGCCTGAGGCGCCTGCGGGAACGCCCGCATGGCTGCCGGCTGGACCGGGGCGGCAGGCGCGGGGCGGGACGCGAAGGCGGACGACGGGACGGTGGCCCGACCCGGCAGCGGCGTCATCGAAGGTTGGACCGCAGCGCCGGCGGCGGGGGCCCCAGCTGTAGGCGGCGAAACGACATGCACGGGTGGCGTCCGTGCGCCGTCGGCACCCTTGGCCACCGGTCCCGGCTGCGAAACGGATGGGTTCGCAGGACGCGGACCTGCAGGGACCGTCATGTCCGCGGGCTTCGTGACGATGCGGATTGGGGCTCTCGACCCGGACGAAACGGGAGCCGGCATCGGCGTCACGTTCGTCGGGCGCACGGATGGACGGAACGCCTCCCCTGCCCTCGGGTTCGCACCCGCAGGCGTATTGGCCGGGCCTGGATTGGCCGGGCCTGGAACCTTCGACGGAGGCGGCACGGCCCGCAGGACGGGGCGCTCCGTGGCGTTGGGTACCGGAACGGGCCGCATCGCAGCCGGATTGGTCGACGTTCCATCGCGCTCGGCCTGTGGCTGCCGCGCGCCTTGCGGCGCTGTGGGCGTCGCCCGGGGCCAGGAAGGCTGAACCACGGCTCGCTGCCCGGGGGCCGCGGCCGCGGCCGGCCGCACGCTCGTCTCGGCCTCCGCGAATTCAGGATCGGCGCGCAGCGCCTCTGCAATCGCGTCGATGAAGTCTTTTTCGTTCAAGAGAGTGCCTGCCTGTTCCCTATCCTACGCGGAGAAGCATCGCTCGTTCGAGTCATGCTGCGCCGGGAGTATGGCGAAACCCCGACCACTAAATCATATCCCGCGCAAGCGCGCCAGAACCGGCGCGGGGTTGTTTTCGCATTGCAACATCGCGGGGCAATGCCCGCATCAACCAAGCTTTTCGACAACCCGCGCCAGCATTTGTTCCAATCCGGTCAGAAAGATGGACAAATGCCACAACGTTTCGTTGACAAGGCGCGAAGAACTGCCTGAATGTCGGGAAGGGGCGGATGATGGCGCACCCGGACGAAGCGACGCGAATCTGCAGGTTTCGCAGATAAATTGCTGCCGCCTAGACCCGGCGACCAAAACAACAACACCAGAGGGAAACAGGAGAACGACATGCTCGGCACCATTCGATGCAAAGCCGCCGCGCGAACCTTCGCGCTTTCCGCAAGCGTTGCACTGTGCCTCGGCGGCGTTGCTGTGGCGCAGGAGTCCGCCGACCCGATCAAGCTCACCCTTCATGACTGGACCGGCCAGCTCATCACCACCGAGCTCATGGGCGAGATCCTGAAGAAGGCCGGCTACAACGTCGATTACGTCCAGGCCGACTACCTCGCCCAGTTCGCGGGACTGGAGAGCGGCGACCTGCATGTCGCGATGGAAATGTGGGAAACGACCGGCCGCGACGCCATGGATGCCTCCTTCGCCACCGGAAAGACCGAGAACTTCGGTCCCACCGGCATGAAGGCGAAGGAAGAGTGGTGGTATCCGATCTACATGAAGGAGAAGTGCCCGGGCCTGCCGAACTGGGAGGCTCTGAAGGAGGAGGCCTGTGCAGAGGCCTTCTCGACGGCCGAAACCGCGCCGAAAGGACGCTATCTCGGCGGGCCGGTGACTTGGGGCGGGTTCGACGACGAGCGCGTCGAGGCCTTCGATCTTCCGTTCGAGGTCATCCATGCCGGCACCGATGCCGCACTGTTCGCCGAACTGGAGAGCGCCTACCAGCGGAAGGCGCCAATCATGCTGTGGATCTACGCGCCGCACTGGGCGCCGGCGAAGTATGAGGGCGAGTGGGTCGAATTCCCCGAATACACCAAGGAATGCTACACTGACCCGTCCTGGGGCTCGAACCCGGACGCGCTCTACGACTGCGGCAAGCCGTATGGCGACATCTGGAAGGTTGGCTGGGTCGGCGTGAAGGACAAGTGGCCCGGCGCGTACAAGGCGATCAAGGCCTTCACCGTCGACAACGACGAAATGGGCAAGATGATCACCGCCGTCGACATCGATGGCAAGAAGGTGAGCGACGTCGTGTCCGAGTGGATGGCAGCGAACGAAGACCGCTGGTCGGAGTGGATCAAGAAGTAGCGGCATACTGACCGACAGGCAGGTGTCGTGACTTTGGCGCGCCCCAAGCTCGTCTGCAGCAACGTCTGGAAGCTGTTCGGCTCCGGGGCGCGCGCCTTCATGACCGGCCGCGCCTCGGCCACGCCACAGGAAATCGCCACGGCGAAACTCGTCGCGGCGGTCAGGGGGGTCGATCTCGAGGTTCGTGAGGGCGAGATCTTCGTCATCATGGGCCTTTCGGGCTCCGGGAAGTCGACACTGGTGCGCTGCCTGTCGCGCCTGGTCGAGCCGACCGCGGGCGAGATCCTGTTCAACGGCGAGAACCTGCTCGCCGCCGACGAGAAGCGGATGATCGAGATCCGCCGCCACCAGATGGGCATGGTGTTCCAGCACTTCGCCCTGCTGCCGCATCTCAGCGTGCTCGCCAACGTAGCCTTTCCGCTGGAAGTGCAGGGCGTGGACCGGGCCACCCGCGACGCCCGCGCCCGCCGGATGATCGAACTTGTGGGCCTTTCCGGAAAGGAGCACTTCTTTCCGCGGGAACTGTCGGGCGGGCAGCAGCAGCGCGTGGGCATTGCGCGCTCGCTGGCGGTCGAGCCGGAGCTCTGGTTCCTGGACGAGCCGTTCTCGGCGCTCGATCCGTTGATCCGGCGCGAGATGCAGGACGAGTTCATCCGGCTCCAGTCGGTGCTGCGCAAGACCATCGTTTTCATCACGCATGATTTCGATGAGGCGATCCGACTCGCAGACCGCATCGCGATCATGAAGGACGGCGCGATCGTACAGGCTGGCACGCCGGAAGACCTCGTGCTCAATCCGGCCACCGACTACGTCGCCGAATTCACGCGAAACGTGCCGCGCGCCAAGGTGGTGAAGGTCGCCTCGCTGATGAAGCCTGCCCCGCCGGGTCTGGACGGCGCGGCCGTTCCCCTCATCGGGAAGATTGCCGAGGTGGCACCCCGATTTGCGCCAGGCACCGAATGGCTGCGCGTCGAGGACAGCGAGGGACGCACCGCCGGGGCGTTGCATCGCTCGGACGTCGTCGAACTGATGATGCGGGGGTGAGCATGGCTGCGGTCGCCCCCTCCACCGCTTCGCGGTCCCCGTCCCCCGTACACGGGGGAGGATCTGGGCTGCGGCCGGCAGAACCCTTGCATCCTCCCATGCGAAGCGGGGGAGGGGGACCATGCGAAGCATGGTGGAGGGGCTGCCTGCCACATGAGAGACCTGGCGCGGAATGCCGGCAATCGTCCACGCCCCAGAAGCAGCCCGCAAGGCCGAGGTACAGGCCCTCCGTATCCCCACAAAACGGGGCGGCGCCGTGACCGCGCTCGACACTCCGCGCTCCGCGCCGCGCAGCGAGAGTGGCCGATCCATCGGCCCCGCCGGCCTTCTCTGGCTCGCCGCCCTCGCCGCCTTCGTGCTGTTCTGGCAGTTCGGAAAGCCCGTCGCCAAATGGGCCTTCGACTATCCCCGCGCCTGGGAGATTCCGGCGCAGCGGTGGATCGGCAACTCGATGAAGTGGCTGCTGAACGAGGCGAGCTTCGGCCTGTTCACCTTCACCGACCTCACCCGCTTCGTCGCGGCAATCATCGACATGCCGTACCGACTGGTGCTCAGCCTCCTGTCGAGCGGATTCCTGTCCGGGCAGGGTTCCAGCGCCGTACAGATCCTGCCGCCGCTCTCCTGGATCGCGGTGACAGGCGTCGTGGCACTGCTCGGCCTCTTTGCCGGGGGGCTAAACCTGGCGCTTCTGGTGGGGGGCTGCTTCCTGTTCCTGGCGGTGTTCGGCCAGTGGACGAGCGCGATGGTGACGCTGGCGTCGATCGTGGTGGCCGTGCCGATCGGCGTGATCGGCGGGTTGCTGCTCGGCCTCGCGGCCTATCGCTGGAGGCGGTTCGAGCTGGCGCTGACGCCCATCCTCGACCTGATGCAGACGATTCCCGTCTTCGCCTACCTGGTGCCGATCCTGTTCCTGTTCGGGTTCGGGCCGACGGCGGCGATCGTCGCGACAGTCATCTATGCCATGCCACCGATGACGCGCATCACCGTTCTGGCGCTGCGGTCGGTCCCCAGCGAGATCCACGATCTCGGACGAATGATCGGCTGCACGCGCCGGCAGATGACCTGGCAGGTGATGGTGCCGTCGGCCAAGGACAGCCTGATGGTCGGCGTCAACCAGGTGATCATGCTGTCGCTCAACATGGTCATCATAGCCTCGATGATCGGCGCGGGCGGGCTCGGCTTCGACGTGCTCGCGGCGCTGCGGCGCCTCGACATCGGCGCCGGGCTGGAAGCCGGGCTTGCGATCGTGGCGCTGGCGATCGCGCTGGACAGGCTGAGCCAGGCCTTTGCCGCGAAGGCGGGACAGGCCAGGGCGACCGGCGACGAGCGCCGGCTTGCGGCGCGCTATCCCTATTCGACCGCCGCGCTGGCTCTGGTCGCGGTCACGGGAGTGGCCGGCCTGGCCCTGCCCTTCCTGCAGAGCTATCCGGAAGCCCTGCAGCTTTCGACCGGCACCTTCTTCTCCCGCGTGGTGGAGTGGATCAACGTCAACTTCTTCGACCTGATCGAGACGCTGAAGAATGCGGTGCTGCTCAACGTGCTGGTGCCGTTCAAACGGCTTCTAGCCGGGCTTCCCTGGCTGGGGGTGGTGATCGTGCTGGCCGTCGCCGGGTGGAGGCTCGGCGGGCTGCGCCTGGCAGGGCTGGTCGCAGCCCTGTCCTTCCTCATCGCCGCCACCGGCCAGTGGGAGAAGGCGATGATCACGGTCTATCTCTGCGGCATCTCGGTGATCGTGGCGACGCTGATCGGGCTGCCGATCGCGGTGCTCGTCGCAGAGCGCGAGCGGACCTGGCGCTGGGTGCAGGTGATCATCGACACGCTGCAGACCCTGCCCTCCTTCGTCTACCTGATGCCAGCGGTCATGCTTTTCAGGGTCGGCGACTTCACCGCGATGATCGCGGTCGTTGCCTACGCCATCGCTCCGGCGATCCGCTATGCGGTGCTCGGCCTGCAGCGGGTCGACCCGCGGGTGATCGAGGCCGGCCGGGCGATGGGCTGCACGCCCTGGCAGCTCCTGACCAAGATCCGCATCAAGCTGGCGCTGCCCGAGATCATGCTTGGCCTCAACCAGACGATCATGTTCGCGCTGTCGATGCTCGTCATCACCGCGCTGGTCGGAACGCGCGATCTCGGACAGGAGGTCTACATCGCGCTCACCAAGGCCGACACCGGGCGAGGCCTCGTCGCCGGCCTCGCGGTGGCCTTCATCGCCATCATCGCAGACCGACTGATCGCCGCCGGCGCCGCGCGCACCCGGGCGCGGCTGGGACTGGCGTGACCGTGCCTGTCCTCGTGCATCCGCATACCAAACAACAACAAAAGACGGGATGAAATGCCCATGACCCTTCCCAGCCACGCCCAGGTCGTCGTCATCGGCGGCGGCATCATCGGATGTTCGACCGCCTACCACCTTGCCCGCGACCACAAGGCGAACGTCGTGCTGCTCGAACAGGGCAAGCTGACCTCCGGCTCGACCTGGCATGCGGCAGGATTGGTCGGACAGCTCCGCTCGTCGGCGTCGATCACCCGCGTGCTGAAATATTCGGTGGAGCTCTACAAGAACCTGAAGGCCGAGACCGGGCTGGAGACGGGCTGGAAGATGACCGGCTGCCTGCGGCTCGCCACGACCCAGGACCGCTGGACCGAATTCAAGCGCCTGGCGACGACCGCACGGAGCTTCGGCATGGAGATGCATCTCATCTCTCCCGAGGAAGTCCGGCGCATGTGGCCGCTGATCGACGTGTCGGACCTCGTCGGGGCGTCGTGGCTGCCGACGGACGGGCAGGCCAGCCCCTCCGACATCACCCAGTCGCTGGCGAAGGGCGCGCGCATGCACGGCGCGAAACTCATCGAGGAGGTTCGCGTCACCGGGTTCGAGATGGAAGGTCGGCGCATCGTCAAGGTGAGGACCAACAAGGGCGACATCGCCTGCGAGACGGTGGTGAACTGCGCCGGCCAGTGGGCACGCCAGGTCGGCGCCATGGCCGGGATCAACGTGCCGCTGCAGCCGGTCAAGCACCAGTACATCGTCACCGAGAAGATCGAGGGCCTCGCCGCCGACGCGCCGACGATCCGCGACCCCGACCGCCGGACCTACTTCAAGGAGGAGGTCGGCGGCCTGGTGATGGGCGGCTATGAACCCAATCCGATCGCCTGGGACACTGCCCTGCCCGGCGGCGACGTGCCCGACGACTGGGAATTCCGCCTGTTCGACGACGATTTCGACCATTTCGAGCAGCACATGACGCAGGCCATCGCGCGCGTGCCGGCGCTGGAGAGGGTCGGCGTCAAGCAGATGATCAACGGTCCCGAGAGCTTCACGCCGGATGGCAACTTCATCCTCGGCAGCGCGCCGGAGTGCGCCAACATGTTCGTCGGGGCCGGCTTCAACGCCTTCGGCATCGCCTCGGGAGGCGGCGCCGGCTGGGTGCTGGCGCAATGGGCGATGGAGGGCGAGGCGCCGCTCGACCTGTGGGTGGTGGACATCCGCCGATTCTCCGGCCTGCACCGCGACCGTCAGTGGGTGCGCGACCGCACGCTGGAAGCCTATGGCAAGCACTACACCATCGCCTTCCCGCACGAGGAATATCTCTCCGGGCGTCCGAGGATAGTCTCGCCGCTCTACGAGCGCCTGAAGGCGCATCGCGCCGTCTTCGGGTCCAAGCTCGGCTGGGAACGGCCGAACTGGTTCGCGCCGGATGGCATGGCGGCCGAGGACGTCTATTCCATGGGCAGGCAGAACTGGTTCGGGCCAGTCGGCGACGAGCACCGGCACGTGCGTGAGAAGGTCGGAATCTTCGACCAGTCGTCCTTCGCCAAGTACGAGGTGACAGGACCGGACGCCGGGCGGGCGCTCGACTGGATCTGCGCCAACGACGTTTCGAAGCCGGCGGGGCGGCTCACCTACACCCAGCTTCTCAACACGCGCGGCGGCATCGAGGCGGACCTGACCGTCGCGCGGCTTGCCGACGACCGCTTCTACATCGTCACCGGCACGGGCTTCCGCACGCACGACCTGGCCTGGATCGAGGACCACATTCCCGAAGGCGTGAACGTCTCGATCGAGGACATCACGGAGCGCTTCGGCACCCTCTCGCTGATGGGGCCAAAATCCCGGGCGGTGCTGTCGGCGGTCACGAGCGCGGACGTCTCGAACGAGGCCTTCCCGTTCGGCCATGTGCGCGAGATCGACATCGCCGGGACGCGCGTGCGCGCATTGCGGGTGACCTATGTCGGCGAGCTCGGCTGGGAGCTGCACGTCCCGATCGACGCTACCGGCGAGGTGTTCGACGCGCTGATGGCGGCCGGCAAGGCGCACGACATCCGCCCGGTCGGCTACCGGGCGCTGGAGTCGCTCAGGCTCGAAAAGGGCTACCGCGCCTGGGGAGCCGACATCACGCCGAACGACACGCCTTTGGAGGCCGGTCTGGGCTGGGCGGTGAAGCTGAGGAAGAACACCGACTTCGTCGGCCGGCGCGCACTGGAACGCATCAACGGCGCGGCTCTGACGAAGCGGTTTGCCGGCTTCACCGTGGACAATCCGGGCATCGTGCTCGTCGGGCGGGAGACCATCCTGCGCAATGGCGAACCGGTTGGCTACCTGACCTCGGGAGGCTACGGATACACGGTCGGCAAAAACATCGGTTACGGCTATGTCCGCTCGGCCGATGGTGTCGACGACGCCTTCCTCACTTCCGGCACCTATGAGCTCGTGGTGGCGACGGAACCCGTCCCGGCCAGGCTGCACCTCGAGCCGCTCTACGACCCGACGGCGGAGCGGGTGAAGAGCTAGGCCGGCGGGGTTCAGGCCGAATGCCGGTGGTCGGCTAGGACGGTCTCAATCACCCGCCGCGCATGCGTGCCTTGCGGTGTCGCGTGCCGGTGCTCAGCGAAGACGATCAGGGCCTTCCAGAGCGTCCAGCCACGACCGCGTTGCCACGTTTCGCGGTCAAGCAGCAGCACCTCGCGGAAGGCCGTCCGACCCTCCTCGCCGAGGAAAGTCCAGGCAATGGACAGGTCGCAGGCCGGGTCGCCGACGGCGGACGAGCCGAAGTCGATGACGGCAGCGAGCCGCCCATCCCGGACGAGAAGATTGCCGGCAGCGACGTCGCCATGGACCCAGACCGGCTCGCACTGCCAAGTTGACCGGAACGCGGTTTCCCACACCTCCGTGACGAAAGCCGAGTCGACCTCCGCGCCCAGCAAGCGGATGGCGGCGCGGGTCTCGGCATCGTAGGTCGCGAGCGCACCGCCGCGAAAGAAGTTGTGCGGACCCGGCGCCGGGCCACCACGGGCGTCGGCCGCATATAGCGCCACAAGGAAATGTGCCAGGGCGGTGGCGAATGCCGGCTGGTCTGCTATCGGGGCCGCGTCGGCCGTGTCGCCTTCGATCCAGCTGAAGACCGTCCAGGCGAAGGGAAAGGTCGCCGAAGGCCGCCCGAGCACCAGCGGCCGCGGAATGGGCAGCGGCAGCAGCGGAGCCAGTCGCGGCAGCCAGCGGTATTCCTTCTCGACCTGATCTGCGTAGCGGCGCGCGCTCGGCATGCGCACGCCGAGATCGTCGCCGAGGCGAAAGGTGCGATGGTCCCATCCGCCGGGCTCGACCGCCCGCACCGGGAGGCCGGCCCAGCGGGGAAACTGCTGCGCCACCAGCGACGATACGAGGTTCGCGTCGACGCGCAGCCTGTCGTCAACGGTGGTGCCTGGGGAGGACAGCAGCGCCTCACATGCGCCGCAGCACCAGGCCGCGGCTGGGGACGGTACCCACCTCACCCGGCATGGACACGTAGGGCTCGGTCTCCTCCGCACGCGCGACGAGGCCGTCGCGTTCCAGCTCGGCGACGCGGGCGGCGAAGCCGTCTTCCCAGAGGGTGTTCTTCACCGTGAGCACGATGACCCCGCCGGGGCGCGTGATGCGGATGAGTTCGTCGAGGCCCTCGGCGCCCACATGGCCGGTCGTGAACACGCCGGCGGAGATCACCCCCGCAAAGGCGCCATCGGCGAAAGGCAGCGCGCCTCCCAGCGCCAGGTTGTGCAAGGCGGCGTACACGCCCTTCTCGGCGGCGCGGGCCAGCATGCCCCGGGAAATGTCCAGCGCCTCGACATGCGGATAGCCCATGATCGACAGCCATTCGCCGATCAGGCCGGTGCCGGCCCCGGCATCCAGCAGTGGAGCCGCCCCACGCGGCAGGTGGCGGGAAAGCAGGGCAAGGCAGATCGTCGGATGTCGGTAGCCGGCCGCGGCCATCTCCGCGTCGTAGGTGTCGGCCCAGCCGTCGTAGAGCGCCGCGATCTCCTCCGGTCGTTTCGCGGCATAGACGGCGCCAAGCGCGCCTTCGTGATTGCCCTCGGCCAAGGCCTGCTCCATTGATTGTCGTTCCCTGACGCAAGGATAGCCAAAGGCACCGCCGCGGGGAACTGCAATACTGCTGGGGAACAATTGATGGACCTGAACGACGACGACAGCCTCATTCGCGAAGCGGTACGTACGATCCCGGCGCTGGAGGGCTTCTGCGGCTCGCTCGAAAGGCTCGGCGGCCTCACCAATCGCGTCTTCTGTGCGGGGTCCGTCTGCCTGCGCATTCCCGGCAAAGGTACCGAGGAATACATCAATCGCGTCAACGAGGCCGTCGCCGCGCGCGAGGCGGCACGGGCGGGCGTCAGCCCCGAGGTCCTGCACTTCGACACGGGGACGGGCGTTATGGCGACCCGGTTCCTGGACAATGCGGTGACCATGTCGCCGGAGGCCTTCAAGACGCGCCGCGGCGCGCCCGCACGCGCCGGCGCGGTTTTCCGCAAGCTGCACGACAGTGGCGCGCAGTTTCCCTTCCGCTTCGAACTCTTCGCGATGATCGACGACTACCTGCGTGTCCTGTCGACCAAGGACGTCGTGCTTCCCGACGGGTACCACGACGTCGTGCGGGAGGCGGAGTTCGTGCGCGAGGCGCTGTCGTCGCGGCCCCTGCCGCTCGCGCCGTGCCACTGCGACCCTCTCTGCGAGAACTTCCTCGACACGGGCGAGCGGATGTGGATCGTCGACTGGGAATACTCGGGGATGAACGATCCGATGTGGGACCTGGGCGACCTGTCCGTCGAGGCGCAGTTCGATCCCGACCAGGACGAGGAGATGATCCGCGCCTATTTCGGCGGCGCGCCTACCCCGGCCGAGCGCGGCCGCATCGTCATCTACAAGGCGATGTGCGACCTGCTGTGGACGCTCTGGGGCCTGATCCAGCTCGCCAACGGAAATCCGGCCGACGACTTCCGCGCCTATGCCGACGGCCGCTTCGCCCGCTGCAAGGCGCTGATGGGGACCGAGGATTTCAGGCGCCAGGTGGCCGCGGTGCGCGGATAGCCGGCTGCGGCGGCCGCGCGGAAAGCGTCGGAACCCGGTGCTGGCCTTTTGCCAGCTGTCAACGGCGCGGCGGGCTCCTTCCCGAATCTCCTCGATCTACCCGCGAGAAGGGCCTGCCTCAAAGACGTAGGGATGGCGGCACACGGAATGTGCCGAAGGATACGCGTCCTTCGATGGGCGCATCTGGGCATACGCCGCACGTCGCAGACTGCCAAGAAGGCGCAACGCCGGGCTGTGGCGCGCAGCATTGAAACTGAACGCGGATGTATGCGAAAGGGCGATGGGAGCTTGAACCACATGCCATCAACAGGGGGCCCCTTCGGATGACCGTGCTCGTCTCGGGCGGCGCCGGCTACATCGGCAGCCACATGGTTTGGAAGCTGCTCGACGCAGGCGAGGACGTCGTCGTGGTCGATCGGCTCTCCACCGGATTCGACTGGGCCGTCCCGGCGGAAGCGGAACTTGTCGTCGGCGACATTGCCGACCAGGACCTCATCGAGGCCACCATCCGGCGCAGGGGGGTGGAAGCGATCATCCATTTCGCCGGCTCGATCGTCGTGCCGGAATCTGTCTCGGACCCGCTCGGCTACTATCTCAACAACACGGTGAAGTCGCGCGCGCTGATCGAAAGCGCGGTGCGGGCCGGCGTGCCGCATTTCATCTTCTCGTCCACCGCCGCCGTCTACGGCGGAGGCCACGGCACGGCGGTCTCGGAGGACGCGCCGACCCTGCCGGAATCGCCGTACGGCACCTCGAAGCTTATGACGGAACTCATGCTGCGCGATGCGGCGACCGCGCACCCGCTCACCTACACCGCCCTGCGATACTTCAATGTCTGCGGCGCCGACCCGAAGGGACGCACCGGCCAGTCGACCCGCGGCGCCACCCACCTGATCAAGGTGGCCTGCGAGACGGCGACCGGAAAGCGGCCGTACATGGAGGTGTACGGGACGGACTATCCGACCCGCGACGGTACCTGCATCCGCGACTACATCCACGTCTGGGACCTGGTGGAGGCGCATCTGCTCGCGCTGAAGCGATTGCGGGAGGGCGGCGGCAACCTGGTCGCCAACTGCGGCTACGGACGCGGCTATTCGGTGCTCGAGGTGATCGACGCCGTGCGCCGCAACGTCAAGGCCGACCTTGACGTGCGCCTCGCGCCGCGACGCCCCGGCGACCCTGCATCGATCGTCGCCAACGCGGATCGGGCCCGCACCGAACTCGGCTGGCGACCGGAACTCGACGATCTCGACCTGATCGTGCGCCACGCGCACGATTGGGAAGAAGCACTCAAGCGGCGCAACACGTGAGACGCGGCCCCAGGCATCTTTCAGGTTCTGCACGGAACCGCGGGACAGCCGGCCGGGCCGGCGTCGGGAACTAGCAATGACCATCCTCGTGACCGGCGCGGCCGGTTTCATCGGCGCTGCAACCGCCGAAGCCCTGATCGAACGCGGTGACCAGGTCATCGGCGTCGACAATCTGAGCGACTACTACGACGTGTCGCTGAAACAAGCGCGCCTCGCACGCCTCGAGGGGCGGGACGGATTCCGCTTCGAACGGATGGACATTGCGGACAGGGCCGCCATGCGCGAACTGTTCGCGACGCATCGGCCCGAACGGGTCCTTCACCTCGCGGCACAGGCGAGCGTGCGTTACGGCTCGATCAATCCGTACGCCTATGCAGATTCCAACCTCTCCGGCTTCCTGAACGTGCTGGAGGGCTGCCGGCATGGCGGCGTGCGCCACCTCGTCTTCGCCTCGTCCAGCTCCGTCTACGGCGCGAACACCCACCTGCCCTACAGCGCGCACGACAATGTCGACCATCCGCTGAGCCTCTACGCGGCCACGAAGAAGGCCAACGAGGCGATGGCGCATGCCTATGCGCATCTCTACCGCATCCCGGTGACGGGGCTGCGCTTCTTCACGGTCTACGGGCCATGGGGCCGGCCGGACATGTCGCCCTACATCTTCACCAAGCGGATCCTGGCCGGAGACACGATCGAAATCTTCAACAACGGCGACCACGCCCGGGACTTCACCTATATCGACGACATCGTCGATGGCGTGCTGCGCGTACTGGACCGTCCGGCGCGAGGCTCGCTCGACTGGGACGGCGGCAATCCGGACCCGGCCACTTCGCGCGCGCCCTACCGGCTGTACAACATCGGCAACAATCACGCCGTGCCGCTGATGGAGTTCATCAGCCACATCGAGGCGGCTGTAGGACGCAAGGCGGTGATGACCATGCTGCCGATGCAGCCCGGCGACGTGCGCGAGACCTGGGCGGACATCGACGACCTAGCCACGGACACCGGCTTTGCTCCGCGCACCTGCATTGCGGAGGGCATCCGCCGCTTCGTGGCCTGGTACCGCGAGTACCACGGCGCCTGACGAAGGCCGCCCGCGGCCCAACCCGGCCCCGGCAAGAGGCTGCGCGAGCGCCGCAACGCTCGCGCCAGAACTAAAGAGTGCGGATCCAGTCGGCCAGGCGATGCGCCGCTTCCTCGACCAGGTCGACGCGGCGATGGAAGCACAGGCGCAGGAACCCCTCGCCGTCCGCGCCGAAGGCCATGCCGGGCGCGACGCCCACATTGGCCTTGTCGACGATATCGAACGCGGCCCGAGTGGAATCGCTCAGCCCGTCGACCTGGAAGAACAGGTAGAACGCCCCCGGCGGGATGGCGAAGCGCACGCGGCCGGTCTCGCCAAGAATGCGGCACACGGTGTCGCGCGAACGCTCGGCCTGCGCGATCTGCGTGCGGAGGAAGTCGTCGCCCTTGTCGAGCGCCGCGACGCCGCCGCGCTGCATGAAGGGCGCGACGCCGGAGGTCGAGTATTGGACGAGGTTCTCGAAGGTGCGCCCGAGCGCCGGATGGGCCTTCAGCCAGCCAATGCGCCAGCCGGTCATCGCCCAGTTCTTGGAGAAGGTGTTGACGAAGAGGATCTGGTCCTCCGGCTCCATGATGTCGAGAAAGGAGGCTGCGCGGCCCCCGCCGAAATGGAACAGCGCATAGATCTCGTCTGCGATGATCCAGAGACCCTTGCGGCGGGCCAGGTTGAGAATCGCCTTGAGCGTGTCGTGGTCGGCCGTCCACCCGGTCGGATTGGAAGGCGAGTTCACGAAGATGACGCGGGTTCGCGGCGTTACCGCCTTTTCCAGCCGTTCCATGTCGCAGGTCCAGCCGTTCTCGGAAAAGTCGAGGGGGACCGGGACCGGTCTTGCTCCATGAACGCCGACGGCGGCCGCGAAGTTCGGCCAGGCGGGAGCCAGGTAGAGCGCTTCCTCTCCCGCTCCAACCGTGGTCGCAATGGCCATCTGGATGGCGTGCATGCCGCCGCCCGTGACGATGAACTCGTCGGGCTGGAACTCGCGGCCGAAATGGCGCGCATGATAGCGCGCCAAGCTCTCGCGCAGCGGCGGAATTCCGCCCTGCCAGGTGTAGAAGGTCTCGCCGTTGCGCAGGCTTTCCACCGTGGCGTCGGCAATGAAAGCCGGTGTGGCGAGATCGCTTTCGCCGGACCAGAGCGGTATCAACCCCGGCCGTTCCCGACCGTAGTCGGCGACCGCCTCGATGCCGCTTACAGGTGCCTCGCGCGCCTCACTGCGCATGGACTCGATCAGACCCACCGTCATTTCCAAAGTGCCTTTTTGTCTGCACAACCGAAAACCCCGGCGCGAGCGCCGGGGTCGATGACGTTACCCTGCCGAACCAGGCTACTTCTTGGCGAGAAGATCGCGGATCTCGGTCAGGAGCTGGACGTCGGCCGGTGGCGGCGCGGCGGGCGCGGCTGCCTTCTGGCTCTCCAGCTTGCGGCGCATCGTGTTCACCGCCTTGACCATCAGGAAGATGATCCACGCGAGGATCAGGAAGTTGATGACCACCGTCAGGAAGTTGCCATAGGCGAAAACCGCACCCTGCTGCTTTGCCGCCTCAAGGGAGGTCGCGGTGACGTTCGAGGAGAGTGGCAGGAAGTAGTTCGAGAAGTCGAACCCTCCGAAGATAGCGCCGACGATGGGCATGATGATGTCACCCACCAGCGAATTGACGATCAGGCCGAAGGCGCCGCCGATGATCACGCCGACCGCCAGATCCATCACGTTTCCCTTGGAGATAAACTCCTGGAATTCCTTGAGCATGTTCACCCTCTCCATATGTCGACGACGGCCTCGTCCCCGTGTCGCGGCGCGACAATAGCAAAATCGACACGCGGCAGAAACCGCATTCGTTGCTAGCAGACGGGACCGCTCGACCAAAGCCGCGATTGCTTTTTGCCGCCCGATGGTGATCCCCTGCGGCTACAAAGGAGCGCGCACCGTTGAAGGGCTTTCTGGTCGTCTTCGTCGCGATCGCCTACGTGTCGCTGCTGTTCGCGGTAGCGAGCTTCGGCGACCGCAAGGCCGCGTCGATCCGCGGCAGCCGGTTGAGGCCGTACATCTACGCGCTGAGCCTCGCGATCTACTGCACGTCCTGGACCTTCTTCGGCTCGGTGGGGCTGGCGACCGAGCGGGGCCTCGAGTTCGTTGCCATCTACATCGGGCCGCTCGTCGTCTTCGCCTTCGGCTACCCCGTACTCAGCCGAATCGTCAGGCTGGCGAAGGCCGAAAAGATCACCTCGATCGCCGACTTTCTCGGCGCCCGCTACGGAAAGAGCTTTGCGGTGGCATCGACTGCCACGCTGATCGCGACGGTTGGCGCGGTGCCCTACATCGCGCTCCAGCTCAAGGCGATCTCCGGCTCCGTCAGTCTGATGGTCGAACACTATACCGGGGCGCCGCCATCCTTCGATCCGTTCGTCAGCGACATCTCGCTGGTGGTGGCGTTGCTGCTCGCGCTGTTCGCGGTGCTGTTCGGCACGCGGCATGCGGACGCCACCGAGCACCAAGACGGGCTCGTGCTGGCCGTTGCCGTCGAGTCCGTGATCAAGCTGGCCGCGTTCCTCGCCGTCGGCCTGTTCGTCTGCTTCGCGCTGTTCGGAGGCCCATCGGCGCTGGTGGACGAACTCGCGCAGAGCCCCCAGGTCGCAGCCGCGATGGGCTATGGCACGTCGCTCGGCACCTGGATCGTCATGACGGTGATCAGCGGCTTCGCCATCGTCATGCTGCCGCGGCAGTTCTACATGATGATCGTGGAGAACCGCGGCGAAGCCGAGCTGCGCAAGGCCACGCGCATCTTCCCGCTCTACCTCATCGTCATCAACCTGTTCGTCCTACCGATCGCCTTTGCCGGCCTGATCGTCGTCGGCAACGCATCCAACAGCGACCTCTACGTGCTGTCGCTGCCGCTGTTCGAGGGCCAGAACCTGCTGGCGACGGGCGCTTTCATCGGTGGCCTGTCGGCTGCCACCGCGATGGTCATCGTCGAAAGCGTCGCCCTCGCCATCATGATCTCCAACGACCTGATCATTCCGATCTTCGTGCGCCGCCGGGCGGCTCGGCTGCGGGAGGCCGGCAGCGAAGACTGGTCGGCATTGATCCTCAACGTGCGGCGGGGCGCGATCTTCGTGATCCTGTTTGCCGCCTTCCTCTACTACCGTGAGAGCACGAACAATGCGCGGCTGGCCTCGATCGGGCTGATGTCCTTCGCGGCCATCGCCCAGTTCGCACCGGCGTTCATCGCGGCCCTGCTGTGGCGACGCGGCAATGCGCGCGGCGCAGTGCTGGGCATGATCGCAGGCATCGCGACGTGGACCTACACGCTGCTCCTCCCTTCGCTGTTCCCGCCAGACACGCCATGGATCCAGAACGGTCCCTTCGGCATCGACGCGCTGAAGCCGCATGCCCTGTTCGGGACTGTGGCCGAGCCGCTGAACCACGGGGTGCTGTGGAGCCTCACGATCAACGTTCTGTTCCTGGTGTTCGGCTCGTTGTCGCGCGCGTCGCTGCCGCTGGAGCGCATCCAGGCGGCCGTGTTCGTGCCGCGCGAGGCCGGGCCCATTCCCAGCCTCCGGCGTTTCCGGACCGCGATCACCGTCAATGAGCTCAAGGACACCATTGCCAAGTATCTCGGCGTCGAGCGCACCGAGCGCTCGTTCCAGACCTTCGAGGAGGAGAGCGGCCTGTCGCTCGGAGGGAACGATCCGGCAAGCATGGCCGTGCTGCGCTTTTCCGAGCAACTGCTCGCCAGTGCGGTCGGCTCATCCTCGGCACGGCTGATCCTGTCCCTGCAGCTCCAGCGTCACGACAAGAACGCGCGCGACGCCTTCCGCCTGCTCGACGACGCAACCGAGGCCCTGCAGCACAACCGCGACCTGCTGCAGATCGCCCTCGACCAGATGGAACAGGGCATCACAGTGTTCGACCAGGATTTCCGGCTGACATGCTGGAACCGCCAGTTCCGCAACCTTCTCGGCCTGCCCGACGAGATGGGCAGGGTCGGTGTCTCGCTCGACCAAGTGCTGCGGCTGCTCGAGCAGCGCGGCGAAGTTCCGGAAGGGACGGCCGTGACCCTTCTCGACCGCTTCACCGATTTCGGGGCTTCGTGGCAGCTCAGGCTCGAAGCCAGCGACCGGTATCTCGAACTGCGTTCCAACCCGATGCCCGACGGCGGTATCGTCGTCACCTATGCCGACATCACTGCCCGCGTCGCAGCCGATCTGGCCCTGAAGCGCGCCAACGAATCCCTCGAGCAGCGGGTGCGCGCGCGCACGATCGAATTGACAAGGGTCAACGAGGAACTCGCGCAGGCGCAGATGCTCGCCGAGGAAGCGAACCTCTCCAAGACCCGCTTCCTGGCCGGTGCGGGACACGACATCCTGCAGCCGCTGAATGCGGCACGCCTCTACTGCTCCTCGCTGATCGAGCGGGCCGGCAGCCGCTCGACGGCCGAGGCCGCCCGCAACATCGAGTCGGCCCTGGAATCGGTGGAAACAATTCTCGGCGAGGTGCTCGACATCTCGCAGCTCGACGCCGGCGCGATGAAGCCCGAGGAGACGACGTTCCGTCTCGACGGGCTGCTTCGCGAAGTGGCCAACGACTTCCGACCGATGGCCAGCGAGAAGGGACTGGCGCTGCGCATCGTGCCGTCGTCGCTCTCCGTCCACACCGATCGCCGGCTGCTGCGAAGGCTGGTGCAGAACTTGGTCTCGAACGCGATCAAGTACACCCGAAAGGGGCGCGTGCTTATCGGCGTACGCCGGCGGGGTGGCCTTGCGGAGATCCAGGTGTTCGACACCGGCATCGGCATTCCCGCCGACAAGCTCAACACCGTCTTCCGCGAGTTCACCCGGCTCGACGAAGGCATGCGCGAGGCGCAGGGACTGGGGCTTGGCCTGTCGATCGTCGACCGCATCGCCCGCGTGCTGCGGGTGGAATTGCAACTCGAATCACGGCGCGGCAAGGGCACGCGCTTCTCCGTCCTGCTGTCGATCACTGCCGATGCGGCCTCGGTCATCGAGACGCCGCGGCGAGCACAACGCCGAACGGGCAGCGGACTCGCCGGCCTCAACGTGCTGTGCATCGACAACGACCGGCGCATCCTGGACGCCATGCGCCAGTTGCTGGAGAACTGGGGGTGCGGGGTCGAGACGGCCGGGGGATTCTACGACCTCGACCACCTGCAGCCGGACCACAACCCGCCGGACCTCGTTCTTGCCGACTACCACCTCGACGGAGAGGATGGGCTGGACCTGATCGTCGCGCTGCGCGCGCGCTGGCAGCGCAACGTGCCGGCCATCCTCGTCACCGCCGACCGCTCGGCGGAAGTGCGCGCCCGTGCCGAGGCCCTCGACGTGCCGGTGGCGCACAAGCCGCTGAAGCCGGCCGTCCTGCGGCTGCTGATGGGGCAGGCCCGACGCGTCGCCGACGCCGCGGAATGAGGCGCGTCAGCCGACGCCCTGCGCCGGATCGGCGCCGATGCGCCCCAGAAGGATGACTGCCTGGGTGCGGCTGTCCACGCCGAGCTTCTGCAGGATGGCGGAGACATGCGCCTTGATGGTCGCTTCCGACACGCCGAGCTCGTAGGCGATCTGCTTGTTCAGGAGCCCGTTCGCGATCATCGCCAGTACACGCGTCTGCTGCGGAGTCAGCGACTGCAGGCGCCTGATGAGATCCGACATTTCCGGATCCTGCTCGACGCCGAGGTCGATATCGGGCGGCGTAGCGATACCGCCTTCCAGGACCGTCCGGACGGCGTCGCGGATCTCTTCCATGCTGGCGGATTTGGAGATGAAGCCCGAAGCGCCGAGTTCCAATGCGCGGCGGATCGTTCCGACATCGTCATGGGCGGA
>Ga0182741_1000202_pt1 | contig 93335 bp, 89 predicted proteins | sample eDN5th37CBELigOP_FD_128874 | JGI IMG/M metagenome (GOLD analysis project Ga0182741, IMG submission 128874) | Enriched Organic Plus compost microbial communities from Emeryville, California, USA - eDNA 5th pass 37_C BE-Lig OP (version 2) (version 2) ...
CGTAGGAGTCTGGGCCGTGTCTCAGTCCCAGTGTGGCCGGTCACCCTCTCAGGCCGGCTACCCGTCGTCGCCTTGGTGAGCCGTTACCTCACCAACAAGCTGATAGGCCGCGAGCTCATCCCGAACCGAAATTCTTTCCACACGGAGAGGATGCCCTCCCGTGTCGTATCCGGTATTAGACGCCGTTTCCAGCGCTTATCCCAGAGTTCGGGGCAGATTGCTCACGTGTTACTCACCCGTTCGCCACTGATCCAGAGGAGCAAGCTCCTCTTTCACCGTTCGACTTGCATGTGTTAAGCACGCCGCCAGCGTTCGTCCTGAGCCAGGATCAAACTCTCCATAAAGGTTTTGGCCGTCAGGCGAACCTGACGAATCCGGTAGCGAACCGCGGACGGGAAAACGTCCGGGTCGCGAGTTGATCTGACTGTCCGAATGTCACTGACATTCATTCAATCCAAAGGAATCTCTACGACTGAGCAAGCTCAGCCGACGAGGTTATTTGGCATTTGACATGTGCACGCTGTTGAGTTCTCAAGGATCGGGCGCTCCAGCGCTGCCTCCTCTCGGAGTCGCGCAGGGCAACTTCTCCAACCTAGACCCCCGTCGCGCTGCCGTCAAACCGACACGCTGACCGAGGTCGAAGGTTCATCCTAGTCCCGGTTCCGCCCACCTTCAAGAGGTGGTCAGTTTCCGGAGGGATGGTCGCCACTTGGGGCCAGGGCCGGGGGTCCGAGCTGATCGCTCCGGTCCCTCTCCGTTTCCCTGCCGCTTGGCGCGACAAGAAGACTTTACACACCGTCCGCGCGCAGATCAAAATCCGCTCGCATCTCGGGCGTGTCGCCCTTGTTTTCAGGGGTTCGCGCTCCCCGTGGCACCAGCCGTCCGGACACCCGCGAGCGACTTCTTCCCGCGACGCAGGACGACGATGCCGCCGGCGAGGCGCGGCTCGAGCACCGCGTCCTCCGCCTCGACCTTCACGTTGTCGACGTACACGCCCCCCTGCTGGATCGCACGGCGGCCCTCCGACAGCGACGAGACGAGCTTCGTCTCCACCAGCGCATGCACCACCGGAACTCCCGCCGGCAGCGACGCAGTCTCCAGCTCATCGATCGCAGCGCTCAGCGTGGCCTCGTCCAACGCAGCCAGATCACCCTGCCCGAACAGCGCCGCGGACGCGGCCACGACCGATTCGGTCGCCTCCACACCGTGCACGAGCGAGGTCACCTCCCATGCGAGTCGACGCTGCGCCTCGCGACGGAACGGCTCCTCAGCCACCGCGCGCTCGAGCTCCTCGATCTCAGCGCGGCTCAGGAAGGTGAACACCTTCAGCCGCGCGATCACATCCGCATCGAGCGTGTTGAGCCAGAACTGGTAGAAGCGATACGGCGAGCACATCTCGGGGTCCAGCCAGATGGCGTTGCCCTCCGACTTGCCGAACTTCGTGCCATCGGCATTCGTGATCAGCGGCGTCCCGATCGCATGCACGCTCCGACCCTCGACGCGGTGGATCAGGTCGATGCCCGACGTGAGGTTACCCCACTGATCCGAGCCACCCGTCTGCAGCACGCAGCCGTACTGGCGATACAGCTCGAGGAAGTCGTAGCCCTGCAGGATCTGGTAGCTGAACTCCGTGTACGAGATGCCCGCCTCGGAGTTCAGGCGCGCCGCGACCGCGTCCTTCTTCAGCATCGTGCCGACACGGAAATGCTTGCCGATGTCGCGCAGGAAATCGATCGCCGACAGGTGCTCCGTCCAATCGAGGTTGTTCACGATGCGCGCGGCGTTGTCCCCCTCGAAAGACAGGAACTTCGACACCTGAGTACTCAGACGCTCCACCCACGCCGCGACCGCCTCGCGATCGTTGAGCGTCCGCTCCGCCGTCGGACGGGGATCGCCGATGAGACCGGTCGACCCGCCCACGAGCCCCAGCGGACGGTGACCGGCGAGCTGCAGGCGGCGCAGCAGGAGAAGCTGCACAAGATTGCCCAGGTGAAGGCTCGGCGCCGTCGGGTCGAAGCCGCAGTAGTACGTGATCGGCGGTCCAGCCAGGAGCTGCTTCAGCTCCTGCGGGTCCGTCGAGACGTGGACGAGCCCACGCCAGAGGAGCTCCTCCCAGATGTCAGGAAAACTCGAATCGTTCTGCTGCGGCACGAACTCAAGCCTATGCCGCCGGAACCCGCCGCTCCGTGCCGCAGTGGCGGACCGGCAGCGTGCACGCCGCCGCGGAAGCCAGGGCCCTCCACGCGCCGCCCACACGACGAAGGCGGGCCCTCCTCGACGAAGCGGCCCGCCCTCGCGGGGTCACCGGATCAGAACGGGTAGCGCTCGATGTCGCCCTGGACCGTGATCCACTGCGTATCCGTGAACGTGTCGAGGTTCGCGTGCGGACCGCCGAACCGGCCGCCGACACCGGAAGCCTTCACCCCGCCGAACGGGATCGGAGCCTCGTCATCCACAGTCGCATCGTTGATGTGGACCGCACCCGAGACGATCCGATCACACAGCTCGACCGCGCGGAACGCATTCGCCGTCAGGATCGAGACCGACAGGCCGTACTCCGAGGCGTTGATGATGTCGATCGCCTCATCGATGTCGTCATACACGAGCACCGGAGCGACCGGCCCGAAGATCTCCTCCGTCCACGCGCGGTTGTCCGGCGTGATATCCGTGAGCACCGTCGGACGGTAGAACAGCCCGTCGAAGGTCCCGCCCGCGACGACCCTCGCACCCTGCTGGACCGCCGTCGTCACGACATCGTGCACATGATCGCGCTGACGCTCGTCGATGATCGGTCCGAGCGCATTCGTCGGGTCCATGCCGTCGCCGACCGTCAGTCGCTCCGCCTTCTCCGCGAGCGCACGCACATACTCGTCCGCGATCGAGCGGTGCACGAGGTGACGGCCCGTCGTCATGCAGATCTGGCCCTGGTGAAGGTACGAGCCCCACGCAGCGACCCCCGCGGCCGCCTCGACATCCGCATCCGGCAGGACGAGCATCGCGTTGTTGCCGCCGAGCTCGAGGTGCACGCGCTTCAGCAGCGGCGCCGCCGCCGCAGCCACCGCGCGGCCCGCCGCCGTCGAACCCGTGAACGAGATCACCGGCACATCAGGGTGCGTCACCAGCGCCTGCCCCACATCGCCGCCGCCCGGGAGCACGTGGAGCACACCGTCCGGGAGGCCGGCCTCAGACAGCAGCTGCGCGAGCGCAAGACCGCCGGCGAGCGGCGTGCGGGGATCCGGCTTGAGCACGACTGCGTTGCCGAGGGCGAGCGCCGGGGCGACCGAGCGCATCGACAGGATCCCCGGGAAGTTGAACGGGGAGATGACCCCCACGACACCCACCGGCACGCGGCGCGCGAACGACAGACGCGGCTTCATCGAGCGGAGGATCTCGCCGTAGGGGTGCGACGCGAGCGCCGCCGACTCCTGGAGCTCCGTCGTCACGAGCATCGTCTCGAACCCAGCCTTGCCCTGGCTCGCACCGGTCTCCTCGACGATGAGGTCCGCAAGCCGGCTCGGGTCGTCCTGCAGCAGCTGCGCCGCCTTCAGCAGGACCGCGACGCGCGCCGGGTACGGCTGTGCGCCCCACGCGACCTGCGCGGCCTTCGCGCTCGCAACCGCACGGTCCACATCCGCGGGCGACGCGCCGCCCACGACCGCGATCGTGCGGCCCGTCGCCGGCGCCGTCACCGTGATGGGCTCGCCACTAGCTTCCGTCCAACCGTCAGAGAAGACCTTGCGGTCCCACAGAGCAGCATCTGCAGTCATCGTCGAATCAATCCTTTCTTGTCCCGCGCCCGACATCCTTCCACCGGATCGGGCAAACACCTACCTGAGCAGAAGTCACCTCCTCGTGATCCTGCGCTGCGGTGCATGAGCACGATACGCAGAAACGCTCGGCTCGCCCGGCATCCAGAACCGCCACGGGAACTCCGCAGAGCCGCCAGGACCGGACACCCCCGTGCGTGGTCCCGTCGCGAAGCCCTCCACCGGCCGCGGGGGGAGCGTCAGACGCACCCGGCCCGTCGCCAGATCCACACCGTCATCATCGCCCGTCAGACCGAGCGTGCGGGTGAGCCGAGCGGGGCCCGATGCGAGCTGGGTGTCGCGGGCGCAGTTCGGTCGCCGGGATCGAGCGATCTCGATCCCCTCGACCACCTCACCAGCGCGCAGCAGGACCGCGCTCGCCTGCCCCTCCGGACTGCACACGACATTCGCGCACCAGTGCATGCCATACGTGAAATAGACATACAGACGGCCCGGAGGCCCGAACATCGTCGCGTTCCTGCGGCCAGGACCGCGAAACGCGTGAGAGCCCGGATCGACGCCCACACCGAGATACGCCTCGACCTCCGTCAGACGCACCGTCACACCCCCGGCGCTCAGCGTCGCCCCGAGCAGTCGAGGCGCGAGCTCGAGCGCATCCGCATGCTCATCGAACAGCGGGCTCGGCACGGCACCTCCCGGAGGATCAGTCGAGCCGGCTCGCGAGCCAGGAGGTCCACTTCGCCAGATCGGCGAGCTGACGTTCGACACCCGGCCTGGCCGTCCCCGCGAAGCCATCCCGCGACGCGACCGAGCCCTCGACCGTGAGCACGTCGCGCACGCCCGGCGTCAGGTGCGGCGAGATCGCCTGATACTCCGCATCGGTCGGCTCATGGAGCTCGATGTCGCGCTCCTCGCAGAACGCCACGAGCGCCCCCGCGATCTCATGCGCCTCCCGGAACGGAACATGCTGCTTCACAAGCCATTCGGCGACATCCGTCGCGAGCGAGAATCCCTCCGGCGCGAGCGCGCGCATGCGCTCCACATCGAAGCGCAGCGTCGCGATCATGCCGGTGAACGCCGGCAGCAGCACCTCGAGCGTGTCGACCGAATCGAACACCGGCTCCTTGTCCTCCTGCAGGTCGCGGTTGTACGCGAGCGGGAGGCCCTTCATCATCGCGAGCAGTCCGGTGAGATTGCCGATCAGCCGGCCGGCCTTGCCGCGAGCGAGCTCCGCGATGTCCGGATTCTTCTTCTGCGGCATGATCGACGACCCCGTCGAATAGCCGTCGTGCAGCCGGACGAAGCCGAACTCACGCGTCGACCACAGGATGATCTCCTCCGAGATGCGCGACAGATCGATGCCGATCTGCGCCGCGATGAACGCGAACTCCGCCACCTTGTCGCGCGACGCGACCGCGTCGATCGAATTCGGCTCGACCTCGGAGAAGCCGAGCTCCGCGGCGATCAGCTGCGCATCCAGGCCGAGCGTGTTGCCGGCGAGCGCGCCCGAGCCGTACGGCGAATGCGTGAGGCTCTCCCGCCAGGTCGCGAGCCGCTCGAGGTCACGGCCGAGCGCCCACGCATGCGCCAGCAGGTGGTGGGCGAGGAGCACTGGCTGCGCGTGCTGCAGGTGCGTGCGACCCGGCATGATCGCCCCCGGATGCGCGGCGGCCTGCGCTGCGAGCGCATCGATCAGAGCGACGAGCTGGCGGCCGATGTGCGCCGCATGATCCCGCAGGTACATGCGGATGAGCGTCGCGATCTGATCGTTGCGACTGCGGCCGGCACGCAGCCTCCCGCCGAGCTCGGGACCGACGATATCGATGAGCGCCGACTCGAGCGCCCCATGGACATCCTCATCCGAATCGCGCGGGGCGACCTCGCCAGACTCGATGCGCCGCGCGAGCTCATCGAGCCCGGCCAGCATCGCCGTCAGATCCTCATCGGACAGGTACCCGGCCTTCGCCAGCGCCTTCGCGTGCGCACGCGATCCCGCGATGTCGTACGGCCACAGGCGCCAGTCGAACTGCGTCGACTTCGAGAGCAGGGCGAGCTCGGGGGACGGACCGGAGGCGAACCGGCCACCCCACAGCGCACCCTCATTCGTCGCCCCGGCGGAGCCGTTCACCTCAGTCATGCGTCGTCACCCCCTGGCCTTCTCGAGGAGCCACACCAGCAGCGCCTTCTGCGCGTGCAGACGATTCTCCGCCTCATCCCAGATGACCGACTGCCGACCGTCGATGACATCCGCGTCGACCTCGTAGCCGCGATCGGCGGGCAGGCAGTGGAGGAAGATCGCGTCCGACTTCGCATGGCCCATGATCTCCTGCGTGACCTTGTAGCCGCCGAGATCGCGAATCCGCTGGAGCTTCTCCTCCTCCTTGCCCATCGAGACCCACGTGTCGGTCACGATGATGTCCGCGCCAGCGGCCGCCTCGATCGGGTCCGTGAACAGCGTCAGGCTGCCGCCCGTCTCCGAGGCGATCCGGTCGGCGTCCGCCACGACATCCTCGCGCGGCGCGTACTCGACCGGGGAGGCGATCCGGATGTGCATCCCCGCGGTCACGCCGGCCAGCGCGTAGGAGTGGCCCATGTTGGAGCGGCCATCGCCGAAGAACGTCATCGTGAGCCCATCGGTCCGACCCTTGTGCTCCTGGATCGTGAGGAGATCCGCGAGGAGTTGGCACGGGTGGAAGTCGTCCGACAGCGCATTGATGACCGGCACGCGCGTGCCCTCCGCCATCTCCACAAGACCTGACTGGGCGTAGGTGCGCCACACGATCGCCGCGACCTGGCGCTCGAGCACCCGCGCGGTGTCCGCGGGAGTCTCCTTGCCGCCGAGCTGCGACGTCTCCGTCGAGATGATCAGCGGCGAACCGCCCAGGTCCGAGATGCCGACGCTGAACGACACGCGCGTGCGCGTCGAGGTCTTGTCGAAGATGACTGCGACCGTCTCGGGGCCCGCCAGCGGCTTGCGTCCCCAGCGATCCCGCTTGATCTCGGCGGCGAGCGCGAGGACCTCGGCCTGCTCCGCAGGCGAGAGGTCGTCATCCCGCAGGAAATGCCGGACGGTCATGCGTGCTCCTTCCACACCGAGCTGGCCGCGACATCCGCGAGCGCGTCGGCGAATCGTGCGATGAACTCCTGGACCTCGGCGTCGCCGATGATGAGCGGCGGCGCGATGCGGATCGTCGAGTCATTCGGGGCATTGATGATGAGGCCGCGATCGAGCGCCGCGGCCGTGACCGCGCCAGCGACCGGACCGGCCAGCTCGATCCCGAGCAGCAGGCCGCGTCCGCGAACCCCGGCGATGAGCTCCGAGCCGAGCCCCAGGACCGCATCGGTGATCGCCCGTCCCTGGACCGAGGCGTTGTCGACAAGCCCCCCGCGCTCGATCTCGCACAGGACCGCATCGGACACCGCGGTGACGAAGGGGTTGCCGCCATAGGTCGAACCGTGCTGACCTGGCTGCAGCAGCTCCGACGCGGCACCGAAGGTCACGAGCGCCCCGATCGGGACGCCGCCGCCCATGCCCTTCGCCATCGTGATCGCATCCGGGACGATGTCCTCGTGCTGGAACCCGAACCACTCGCCAGTGCGACCGGCGCCCGTCTGGATCTCGTCGACGATCAGGAGCGTGCCGTTCTCTCGGGTGAGACGACGCGCCTCGGCGAGGTAGCCCTCCGGGAGCGGCAGCACACCCGCCTCGCCCTTGATGGGCTCGACGATGAGCGCGGCGATGTCCGGTGTGAGCGCCGCCGCGAGCTCGTCGATCGTGGAACCGATGTGGACGACACCGGGCACGAGCGGCTCGAACGGATCGCGCAGGACGGCCTTGCCCGTCAGCGACAGCGCACCCATCGTGCGGCCATGGAACGACTGCTCGAGCGCGATGATGCCCGCGCGGCCCGTCCGGCGCGCGAGCTTGAACGCCGCCTCGATCGCCTCGGCCCCCGAGTTGCCGTAATAGACGCGCCCCGAATCGCCCGCGCCCGTGATGCGACGCAGACGCTGAGCGAGCGAAAGCTGCGGCTCCGTCGCGAAATAGTTCGAGACGTGCATGAGCGTGGCCGCCTGACGCGACACCGTCTCGACCACGACCGGGTGGGCGTGACCGAGCGAGTTCACCGCGATTCCAGCGAGGAAGTCGAGGTAGCGCCTCCCATCGACATCCCACACCCACACGCCCTCGCCGCGGACGAGCTGGCGGAAGGGCATGCCGAGCGACCGCATCATGCGCGACGCGAACGCGTCCTGCCAGGTGGAGGTCGCGGGCCGCTCCGAGGCGGCAGCGTCTGCGACCGGGTCAATCGTCGTCATCTGACGACCTCCGTCCCGATACCGGTATCAGTGAACACCTCCAGGAGCACCGAATGCTCCTGGCGACCATCGATGATCGCCGCCTTCGGCACCCCGCCCTCGACCGCGTCGAGGCAGGCCTGCATCTTGGGGATCATGCCCGATTCGAGCGTCGGCAGCATGCGCCGCAGCTCGGCCGAGCCGATGTGCGAGACGATCGAGTCGCGATTCGGCCAGTCCGCGTAGAGGCCCGCGACGTCGGTCAGGATGATGAGCTTCTCGGCCCCGAGTGCCACGGCGATCGCCGCGGCCGCCGAGTCGGCGTTCACGTTCAGTCTGCCGTCGCCGTCCTGCTCCAGCGCGATCGTGGAGATCACCGGGATGCGACCGGAGTCGAGGACGGTGTGGATCGGCGCGGGATTCACTCGCGTCACCTCGCCGACGAAGCCCAGGTCGACGTACTCGTCGCCGACCATGACACCCTTCTTGACGCCCTTCAGCATCCCGTACTCATCACCCGGGATGCCGGCGCCGAGCCCGCCGTACTGGGCGAGACTCGCGACGATGCCCTGCGCCACCTCGTTGACGAGGACATCGCGCACGACGCCGATCGCCGCCTCGGTCGTGACCCGGTAGCCGCCGCGGAACTCGCTCGGGATCTCCCGCTCGTTCAGCGCGCGAGTGATCTGAGGGCCCCCGCCATGCACCACGACAGGCCGCAGCCCCGCGAAGCGGAGGAACGCCATGTCCTGCGCGAACGTCGTCGTGAGCCGCGGATCCACCATCGCGTTGCCGCCGAACTTCACCACCACGACCGCGTCATGGAACCGGTGCAGCCACGGGAGCGCCTCGATGAGCACCGCTGCCTTGCGCGCAGCCTCCTCCGGCGTCGTCTGGATGCGGATCGTCGCCGTGTCCGCGGGGACCTCCCGCGAGGTCTCGACCGGCGTCGCCGTGGACTGACGCGGCGGCATCGCGGCGCGCGCATCGCCCTTCGTCGCAGCAGCCTGCGCTGCACGGGCCTCAGCGGCCGCCTTCAACGCGGTCTCATCCGGCACCCAGCCGGAACCGACATGCTCTCCCATCCGCCGTCCTAGCTCGAGTACGCCGAATTCTCATGCACGTAGTCGTGCGTGAGGTCGTTGGTCCAGATCGTCGCGGTCGCATCGCCGACATGCAGGTCGATGAGCAGATGCATCGCGCGAGGCGTCATGTCCACCTCGGTCCGCGGCCGGTCCGGACCGCCCGCGTGGCACACGCGCACCCCATTGATCGACACGTCGACGTCGTATGGGTCGAACTCCGCGCTCGTCGTGCCGATCGCTGCGAGCACACGGCCCCAGTTCGGATCGTTGCCGAACACCGCGGCCTTGAACAGGTTGTTGCGAGCGACGCTGCGGCCGACCTCGACCGCGTCCTCCTCGCTCGCCGCACCGACCACCTCGATCGTGATGTCGTGGCTCGCACCCTCCGCGTCGCGCATGAGCTGCTGAGCGAGGTCCTTCGTGACCTGATCGAGCGCCGCCTGGAATGCCTCTGGGTCCGGCACGACGCCGCTCGCCCCGCTCACCATGAGCGTCACATGGTCGTTCGTGGACATGCACCCGTCCGAGTCGAGGCGGTCGAACGACACGCGCGTCGCCGCCCTCAGGTGCGCGTCGGCCTGCTCGCTCGAGAGCACCGCGTCCGTCGTGATGACGACGAGCATCGTGGCGAGCGCCGGGGCGAGCATGCCCGCGCCCTTCGCCATGCCGCCGATCGTCCAGCCAGCCGGATCGGCGACGACCGAGCGCTTCGGGACGGTGTCGGTCGTCATGATCGCGCGGCTCGCCATCTCACCGGCGATGCCGTCGTCGCTCAGGAACTGCACGGCCTTCCGCACACCGTCGAGGACCTTCGCGCGGAACACCTCGTCGCCCTCGCCGATGAGCCCCGTGCTCGCCACGAGCACATCCTGCGCATCCACCTCGAGGAGCTCCGCCGCGAGCTCGGCGGTCATGTGCGTCGTCTGGAACCCGAACGAGCCCGTGAAGCAGTTCGCGCCACCCGAGTTGAGCACGATCGCACGGCTGCGGCCGTCCGCGATCGCCTGCTGCGACCAGATCACCGGGTTGGCCTTCGCACGGTTCGTCGTGAAGACCGCGGCCGCGACATCGAGCGGGCCCTGGTTCACGACGACCGCGAGATCAGGCGCCCCCGTCGACTTGAGGCCGGCGACGACACCCGCCGCGAGAAAGCCCTTCGCCGCTGTCACGCTCATGGCGCCACTCCATCCGTGCTGAGGCCCAGGGACTCCGGCAGTCCGAGAGCGATGTTCGCCGACTGGATCGCCGCGCCGGCCGTGCCCTTCACGAGGTTGTCGAGCGCCGACACCGACACGAGACGCCGGGCGCGCTCGTCCACCGCGAGTCCGACCAGGCACGTGTTGGCGCCGACCGTGTCCGCCGTCCGCGGTGTCACACCCGTCGGCAGGAGATGCACGAAGCGCTCACCGTCATACGCCTCCTCGAACGCCGCGCGGACGTCCGCGAGCGTCGCGCCGTCGGCGAGCGTCGCCGTGTTGGTCGCGAGAATGCCGCGGGCCATCGGGACGAGGACCGGCGTGAACGACAGCGACACCGACTCCGCACCCGCGGCCATGAGGTTCTGGCGGATCTCCGGATTGTGACGGTGCACGCCCCCGACGCCGTACGCGTGCGCCGAGCCGAGGAGCTCAGAGGCGAGCAGGTCGGTGCGCAGCGACTTCCCCGCACCCGATGGGCCGACCGCGAGGACGCTGACCAGGTCACGAGCCTCGATCACGCCCGCGCGCACCGCCGGTGCGAGCCCCAGCGTGATGGCCGTGACATTGCAGCCGGGGACCGCGATGCGGCGAGCGCCGACGAGCGCCTCGCGCTGCTTCGAGCCGTCGGCGAGGACCAGCTCCGGCATGCCGTAGGTCCAGGCGCCGTGATACTCGCCGCCGTAATACTCCGCCCAGTCGCCCGGATCGGTCAGACGATGGTCGGCGCCCGCGTCGACGACGAGCGTGTCAGCAGGCAGCATCGCGGAGATCGCCCCCGAGGCGCCGTGCGGAAGGGCGAGGAACACGACATCGTGGCCGGAGAGGACCTCCGGCGTCGTCTCCCGAAGCGTCAGGTGCGCGAGCGAGCGCAGGTGCGGATGATGCGCGATGAGCGGCTGCCCGGCATTCGAATGCGCGGTGACAGTGACCACATCGAACTCGGGGTGCGCGCTCAGCAGTCGGAGGAGCTCGCCTCCGGCATAGCCGCTGGCGCCAGCGACGGCGACCGAAACAGGCATGGTGTCAACCTTAGAGTCTCGAGAGAAAGCGGGACCTCGACGGCGACGAGCTGAGCCTCTGCTCTCCGGAGATGGGAGCGGGACGGGAAGGGCTCGCCGCCTAGCTTCGGTTGGCGCGACGTCGCAGCACAGCACGGCGCTCACGGCGCTCGACAGCGGTGCGGACGAAGGTCACGTGACCAGCGTACTCCTCGTCAGCGCACCCGGCGACCGCGAGGCGGCGCACCGGTAGGCTTGACTGCCGTGTCAAAGGTCCTCACGAGCCTCCCCGTCGGTCAGAAGGTCGGCATCGCGTTCAGCGGTGGTCTCGACACTTCCACAGCAGTCGCGTGGATGCGCGAGAAGGGGGCTATCCCGTGCGCGTACACGGCTGACATCGGCCAGCCGGACGAGCCGGACATCGCCGGGGTGCCGGACCGGGCGCTCGCCTACGGCGCCGAGATCGCCAGGCTCATCGACGTGCGCCGCGCCCTCGTCGAGGAGGGCTTCGCCGCGCTCGCATGCGGCGCATTCCACATCCGCAGCGCCGGCAAGACGTACTTCAACACCACGCCGCTCGGCCGCGCCGTGACGGGCACGATGCTCGTCCGCGCGATGCAGGAGGACGGCGTCGAGATCTGGGGCGACGGCTCCACCTACAAGGGCAACGACATCGAGCGCTTCTACCGCTACGGCCTGCTCGCGAACCCACAGCTGCGCATCTACAAGCCGTGGCTCGACGAGTCGTTCGTCAGCGAGCTCGGCGGCCGCAAGGAGATGAGCGAATGGCTCGTCGCCCACGGCTACCCGTACCGCGACGCCACCGAGAAGGCCTACTCGACCGACGCGAACATCTGGGGCGCGACCCACGAGGCCAAGGATCTCGAGCTCCTCGACAAGGGACTCGACATCGTCGAGCCCATTATGGGCGTCGCGTCGTGGCGTGACGACGTCGTCATCGAGCCGGAGGAGGTCACTGTCGGATTCCGCGCCGGTCGCCCCGTGTCGATCAACGGCGTCGAATACACCGACCCGGTCAAGCTCGTGCTCGAGGCGAACGCGATCGGCGGCCGTCACGGGCTCGGCGTCTCCGACCAGATCGAGAACCGCATCATCGAGGCGAAGTCCCGCGGCATCTACGAGGCGCCCGGCATGGCACTCCTCCACATCGTGTACGAGCGCCTGCTCAACGCGATCCACAACGAGGACACCATCGCGAACTACCAAGCGGAGGGCCGCCGCCTCGGACGGCTCATGTACGAGGGTCGCTGGCTCGACCCGCAGTCCCTCATGCTCCGCGAGTCCCTCCAGAAGTGGGTGGGCTCCGCCGTCACCGGCGAGGTCACGCTGCGCCTGCGCCGCGGCGACGACTACACCATCGTCGACACGCGCGGCCCCGCGCTGTCGTACCACCCGGAGAAGCTCTCGATGGAGCGCGTCGAGGATGCGGCATTCGGCCCCATGGACCGAATCGGCCAGCTCACGATGCGCAACCTCGACATCGCCGACTCGCGCTCGCGACTCGAGCAGTACGCGACACAGGGCATCGTCGGCGGCGCGACTGCCGAGCTCGTCGCCGACATCGTCAAGCCCTCCGAGCTCGAGAGCTGATCGAGCGCTCAGGCTGATCATCAGGCCAGCTGGGTGCGCCCCGCTGGCCTGATGCGTTCCAGGGCGGCGGCACCCGCCACCGCAGACAGCGAGCCGCTACGGCTGCTGCGGCTGCGGGATCTCGCCGGTCGGCTCGTCACCGCTCCGAGCCTCCGCCTCGCGGACCGCGCGGCCAGCACGTCCGCGCGCGACACGGACCCTCGCGCCGCTGCCCGACCCCTGGCCGAGCACGATCCCGACGAGGACGAGCGCGATGCCGACCCACTGGACGACATCGAGCTGCTCGTGCGCGGCGATCGTGCCGAGAAGCACTCCCGTGACCGGGTTCAGCAGGCCGATGATCCCGACCGTCGCCGCGGGCAGATGCGCGATGCCGACGAACCACGCCCAGTTCGCGATCGCCGTCGCGATCACGGCGGCATAGACGTACGCGGCGATCCCGATGCCGTCGACCGCCGGCGGCGGGCCCTCGAAGACGAGCGCGCCGACCACGAGCACGATGCCGCCGAGCATGAGCTGCCACGCGGTCAGCGCGAGCGGGGTCGTGCCATCCTTCCCCCACCGCTTCGCGAGGATGAAGGACAGCGACGACATGAGCATCGCCGCCGCGGCAGCTGCGAGTCCGAGACCGTCGAGGCGGTCGAGCGCCAGTCCGACCAGCAGCACGACGCCGACGATCCCCAGCAGCGCACCGAACCCGAATCGGGCGGTCGGACGCTCCCCCACGAGCATCCAGGCGAACCCCGCCATCACGACCGGAGACAGCGCCATCACCGAGCTCGCGATGCTCGAGGGCAGGAGCTGGGCGGACAGGTAGATGAGGAAGAAGAAGGCGGCGACGTTGAGGATGCCGAGCACCGTCGAACGCCACCACCACACCCCGCGCGGGAGCTTGCGGGCGACGAGCATGAGGATGATGCCAGCGGGGAACGCCCGCAGCGCAGCGCCCCACCATGGCGCCTCGTCCGGGAGCGCCGCATTCGTCACGTAGTACGTCGATCCCCACGCGATCGGGGCGATCGCCGTGACGGCGACCCAGCGCCAGTACGTCCGCTTCATGCCCTGCCGATCTCTTCCACGGAAGATATTATCCCCGCATGATCAGCGAGACCTCCGATCGCATCGCGAGCGCCCAAGCGAGCTGGCGCCGCGAGCGCCCCGAGCTCGACACCTCCCCCATGGGCGTCATCGGCCGAATCCACCGCATCGGCGACCTCCTCCGAGCCGAGCTCATCGCCCTCTACCAGCGCTACGGGCTCGGCGAAGGCGAATTCGATGTCCTCGCCACCCTCCGCCGCAGCGGCGCACCCTACGAACTCACCCCCGGCGACATCGCGCGCCACACGATCGTGACCTCCGGCGCAGTCTCCAAGCGCGTCGACCGCCTCCAGGCGGCAGGACTCGTCACCAGGCGCGGCGCCGAGCACGATCGCCGCATCCGCGTCGTCGCACTCACGAGCACCGGCAGGCAGCTCATCGACGAGGCATTCACCGCACACCTCGACAACGAGCATCGGCTCCTCGAAACGCTCAGCCACGATGACCGGGCGACGCTCGAGACGATCCTGCAGCGCTGGCTCACCAGGCTCGAGCCCATGCACCAGCAGGACAGCGACGGGACCGCGCCCCGCGCCGACTGATCGAACGACCTCAGGAGAGCCGCGACATCACTCGCGGATCGAGGCGCCCGTCACCTCGGCCGCTCGAGCGACACCGGCGAGCTTCGCCTCCGTCGCCTCCGCCTGCGTGAGCGTCCGATCCGGAGCCCGGAAGCGCAGCGCGAAGGTCAGTGACTTGCTCCCCTCCGGAACCCCCTGGCCGCGGTAGTCGTCGACAAGCCGCGCGTCCTCCAGCAGCGGTCCGGCGCCCTCCACAAGCGCACCCAGGACCGTCACCGCAGGCACGTCCGCTGCCACGATGAGCGAGACATCCTGCGTCGCAGCCGGGTACCCCGAGATCGGCGACGTCGCCGCGGGTGCCGCCGCCGCGACAAGCGCATCCAGGTCGAGCTCGAAGACCGCCACGACACGCGGCAGGTCGATCTCCGCGGCGAGCGCCGGCAGCAGCTCGCCCGCGTAGCCCACCACCGCATCGCCGATGAGGAGCTCCGCGGTACGACCTGGGTGCATCGCGTGATGTGAGCCCTGGCGCACCGCAAGTGAAACCCCGAGTGCGCGAGCCAGGTGCCGCGCCGTCGACACCGCATCCGCGACACCCGACGGCACCGCGGGGACCCCCGGCTGCTTGGCGACCGCATCGCCCGTGAACAGACCCGCGACCCGCCACGGCTGATCCGGCACGCTCCGGTAGAGCGCCTCGAGGACATCGTCCGCGGGCTTCGCATCGCCGACAGGGAGCGAATCCGAACCGTAGACGACACCCGACTCCGGGAGGAACACCCGGCCGATCTCGCTGAGCGCCAGATCCGTCAGCCCCCGCGACAGGTTCCGTCGAGCGATCTGGATGAGCCCAGGGATCAGGCTGCGGCGCAGGAATGGCTGCGCCGGGTCGATCGCATTCGCCAGGCGAACCGCCGGGACAGGTCCCTCCGCGTCCTCCGCACGACCGAAGCGGTCATTGTCCGCCTCGCTCACGAACGGGTACGCGAGGACCTCCACGAGACCGAAGCCTGCGAGCACCTGGGCCGCGACACGGCGAAGTCGCTGCTCAGCGGTCAGACCGCGCCCAGGAGGGGCGATCGGGAGCGCGGAGGGGATGCGGTCGTAGCCGATGACCCGCGCGACCTCCTCGGCGAGATCGGCCTTCGAGCGGAGGTCGCCGCGCCACGTCGGCGGGACGACGCTCCAGCCGCCCTCGACGGGCGCGACCGTGCAGCCGATCGCCGTCAAGGTGCCGGTGATCTCCTCGTCCGAGTACGTGGCGCCGATGAGCGACTCGACGAAGCCGTGCGGGAGCGCGATCGCCTGCGGCGCGGTCGTGTCGTCGATGATCGCACCGAACTCGTCATCCGCGGTCCCACCGGCGAGCTCGACGAGCAGATCGACGACACGCTGCGCGGCCAGCCGGCCGATCGCCGGGTCCACACCGCGCTCGAAGCGCTTCGACGCCTCGGACCACAGGCGGTGACGGCGCGCGGATCGAGCGATCGACACAGGGTCGAAATGCGCCGCCTCGATGAGCACATCCGTGGTCGAGTCCGAGACCTCCGTGGACTCGCCGCCCATGACCCCCGCGATGCCGATCGCACCGGACTCGTCGGTGATGAGCAGGTCCTCGGGGTCGAGCGCGCGGTCCTGGCCGTCGAGCGTCGTGATGCGCTCCCCCGGCTGGGCGCGGCGCACCGTGATGCCGCCCTGGAGCTTCGCGAGGTCGTAGGCGTGCGTCGGCTGACCGAACTCGAGCATGACGTAGTTCGTGATGTCGACCGCGAGCGAAATGCTGCGGATGCCCGCGAGCCTGAGCCGCGCGACCATCCACGCGGGCGTCGGCGCCGTCGGATCGATGCCGCGGACGACTCGCGCCGCGAACGCATCGCAGCCCACGCGACCCCGGATCGGACGCTCGTCCGCGATCACGACCGGGAACCCTGTCGGTCGCGCCGCGTCCGCCCGCGCGACGAGGCCCGGCTCGGCGGCGGGATCGCGGTAGGTCGCGCCCGTCGAATGCGAGTACTCGCGGCCGACACCGCGGATCGAGAGCGCGTAACCGCGATCCGGCGTGACGTTGATCTCGACGGCCGCGTCATCGAGGCCGAGAAGCTGGATCGCGTCATCGCCCGGCTCAGCGACGATGCCACGGCGACCGAGCACGATGATGCCCGAGTGGTCATCCCCGAGGCCGAGCTCCCGCTCCGAGGCGATCATGCCGTCGGAGACATGGCCGTAGGTCTTCCGCGCCGAGATGACGAAGGGCTCATCCGGCGTCGGGCCGGGCAGACTCGCCCCCGGAAGGGTGACGACGACGAGATCGCCCGCCTCGAAGTTGTGGGCGCCGCACACGATGCCGCGCGGCTGCTCCTCACCCACATCGACCTGGCACCAGTTGATCGTCTTGCCGTTCGACTGCGGCTCCGGCACGCGCGACAGCACACGACCCACGACGATCGGGCCCGTCACGGCGAAGCCGTGGACATCCTCCTCCTCGAACCCCACCTTCACGAGCGCCTCGTGGAGGTGCTCGAGGGTGACGTCCTCGGGCAGGTCGACGACCTCGCCGAGCCAGCTGACCGGAATCCGCACTCAGATCACCATCCCGAACTGTCGCGAGAAGCGCACATCGCCCTCGACCATGTCACGCATGTCGTTGAGCCCATGACCGAACTGCAGCGTGCGCTCGATGCCCATGCCGAACGCGAAGCCCTGATACTCGTCCGGGTCGATGCCCGCGGCCTTCAGGACATTCGGGTTGACCATCCCGCAGCCACCCCACTCGATCCAGCGGGGCCCGCCCTTCGCGTTCGGCTGCCAGACGTCCATCTCGGCCGACGGCTCCGTGAAGGGGAAGAAGTTCGCGCGGAGGCGGATCTGCGCGCCCTCGCCGAACATCGCGCGAGCGAGGTGCTCGAGCGTGCCGCGCAGATGCGCCATCGTCAGCCCGCGATCGATCGCGATGCCCTCCATCTGATGGAACACCGGGGTGTGGGTCGCGTCGAGATCATCCGTGCGGAACACGCGCCCTGGCGAGACGACATACACCGGCAGATCACGCGACAGGAGCGAGCGGATCTGCACGGGGCTCGTCTGCGTGCGCAGCACGAGGTGGCGATCCACCGGCTCCACCCAGAACGTGTCCTGCTCGCTGCGCGCAGGGTGATCCGCGTCGACGTTGAGGGCGTCGAAGTTGAACCACTCGTTCTCGAGCTCCGGCCCCTCCGCGACCTCCCAGCCCATGCCGATGAAGATGTCGGCCATGCGCTCCATCGTGAGCGTGAGCGGGTGGCGGGCGCCCGTCCGGGCCCGGTCCGGCAGCGCTGTCACATCCAGCGTCTCCGCGGCGAGGCGAGCGCGCTCCTCCGCCGCGAGCACGACCGCCTCCTGCGCGGCGAGCGCCTGGTTCACCCGCGCACGAGCCTGGCCGACGAGCTTGCCCGCCGCGGCCTTGTCCTCAGGCGCGAGGTCCTTGATCGCCGCATTCATGCGAGCGAGCGGAGACGAATCCCCAGCGTGCGCGGTCCGTGCGGCTCGCAGCGCCGATGCGTCAGCCGCGGCCTCGATCTCGGCGAGCGCCGCAGTCACCGCGGCCTCGACATTCCCCTCGGTTATAGGCGTTGACACACCCTCAAGCCTAGACGTCCGAGCCCGTGCTCCACGGCGCACAGCACCGACCGCGCGACAGGGCGATCAGGAGCGCGCGCGCTGGGCGAATGCGGATTCGTAGAGGCACACGCTCGCCGCGGTCGCGAGGTTCAGCGACTCCGCCCTGCCGTAGATCGGCAGACGGATCGCACGGTCTGCGAGCGCCAGCCGCCTCGCGTCGAGCCCGCGCGCCTCATTCCCGAACACCCACGCGGTGGGGGCGGCGAGATCAGGGCGAGCGGACAGCAGATCCTCCCCCGACACATCCGCCGCGAGCACCTGGAGACCAGCGCCTCGAAGCGCCTCGGTCGCCTCGGCGAGCTCCACCCCGACGACGAGTGGGACATGGAAGAGCGAACCGGTCGTCGAACGCACGACCTTCGGGTTGTACGGGTCCACCGAGTCTCCCGAGAAGACGACCGCGTCCGCCCCGGCCGCATCCGCGGCGCGAAGGATCGTCCCGGCGTTTCCCGGATCCCGCACCTCCTCGAGCACCGCGACGAGCTTCGGCGCACCGCCGATCACCGTCTCGAGCGCCACCGGGAACTGGCGCGCGACCGCCACGACACCCTGGGGCGTCACGGTGTCCGACATCGCCTCGAGCACCCGAGGTGTCACCAGCTCCAGCGCGATCCCAGCGCGACGCGCCGCCTGCACAAGCTCGGGGTGGCGCTCAGCGGCCGACTCTGTCGCGAAGAGGTCGACGACCAGAGCGGGTCGGTACTGCAGCGCCTCCGAGACCGCCTGCGGCCCCTCGAGCAGGAACCGGCCGGTCTCGCGACGCTCCGCGCGCTTCAGCAGCCTCGCGACGGCCCGCGCCCGCGGACTGCGCGGGTTGTCGATCATGCAGGCAAGCCTAGGTCAGCGGACAGACGACGTTCAGGCGCGACCCGTGAAGTCATCCATCGTCTGATTGATGCCGAAGAAGTCCGTCACCGCATCCATCGCGACGACCGGGAGCACACGCAGCACCGGCACCACCGCCGCGAACGGCGGCATGATGAGCCGCTGCGCGCCCGACTCGACCGCCTGGATGACACGGCGGGCGACCTCGCGCTCCTGCAGGATGGGCAGCAGGAGCGGGAACTTCGTCGTCACGCCCTCGAACATGCCCGTGTCGATGTAGTACGGCGCGACATAGAGCGTCGACACCGGGAGGCCGTCACGGCGCAGCTCGGCGCGAAGCGACTCCGTGAACCCGATCGCCGCCCACTTGCTCGCCGCATAGTCGGTCTGCCTGGCGACCCCCACGAGACCCGCGGCACTCGCGATCGTCACGACGCGACCGCGGCCGCGCTCGATCATGCCGGGGAGAAACGCCCGCGTCGTCCAGTACAGCGCAAGCGTGTTGACCTCGAAGGTCCGACGGATCTGCTGCTCCGTCGCCTCCAGGAGGCGGGCACCCGTGACGACGCCCGCGTTGTTGATCAGGACATCGACCGGCCCGGCCGCATCCGCCGCGCGCGCGACGGCCGCAGCATCTGTGACATCGACCACTGCGGCGGTCGCGGTCCCGCCCATGTCGCGCACCTGCACCGCCGTCGCCTCCGCGGCCGCGCCGTGCAGGTCCCAGATGACGACCTCGGCACCGCGCGAGGCCGCCTCCAGCGCCATCCGGCGCCCAATGCCAGAACCGGCGCCCGTGATGAGGACACGGGCGCCGGTCAGGTCGAACCATCTGCTCACGAGCTGGTGCTCCTGCAGGGTCTGGGCGAGTCGTGGTCGTCACGCCTTGGGGGCGTTGACATCCTTGGGGAGGGCCGCCTTGGCCTGCGCGACGATCACGCTGAACGCCTTCGGCTCGTTGACCGCAAGCTCGGCGAGCATGCGGCGGTCGACCTCGATGCCGGCGAGCGACAGGCCCTGGATGAGGCGGTTGTACGTGATGCCCTCAGCGCGCGCCGCGGCGTTGATGCGCTGGATCCACAGGCTGCGGAACTCGCCCTTGCGCGCACGACGGTCGCGGTAGGCGTAGACGAGCGAGTGGGTGACCTGCTCCTTCGCCTTGCGGTAGAGACGCGAGCGCTGCCCGCGGTAGCCCTCAGCGCGCTCGAGGACGGTCCGACGCTTCTTCGCCGCGTTAACGGCGTTCTTCACACGTGCCATGAGTCTTAATCCCTTACGTCTTCAGCCGTCACTTGCCGAGAAGGCCCTTGATGACCTTCTGGTCCTGCGGCGCGAGGACCTGGTCCTGGTTCAGGCGGCGCTTGACCTTCGAGCGCTTGACCTCGAGGTTGTGGCGCATACCCGCCTGCTGCTTCATGACCTTGCCGGAACCGGTCAGCTTGAAGCGCTTCTTCGCACCGGAGTGCGTCTTCTGCTTCGGCATCGTTCTTCCTTACTTGTTGATGTCTACTCGGCGTCTGACGCCGGAGCCTCTGCGGTGCTGGCTGAGCCACGCGCCTGAGCCTTCGCCTCGGCCTTGGCCTCCGCCTTCGCGGCGGATGCCTCTGCCTTGACCGTGGCCTTGTTCTTGTGTGGAGCGATGATCATGACCATGTTCCGGCCATCGATCGTGGGGTTCGATTCGACCGAACCGTACTCCGCGACCTCCTCAGCGAAGCGCTGAAGCAGTCGGACCCCCGCCTCCGGTCGCGACTGCTCGCGGCCGCGGAAGAGGATCATCGCCTTCACCTTGTCGCCCGACTTCAGGAAGTCGATCGCATGGTTGCGCTTCGTCTCGTAGTCGTGCTTGTCGATCTTCAGGCGGAAGCGGACCTCCTTGAGGACCGTGTTCGCCTGGTTGCGCCTGGCCTCCTTGGCCTTTCGCGCCTCCTCGTACTTGAACTTCCCGTAGTCCATGATCTTGACCACGGGAGGCTTCGAGTTCGGCGCGACCTCGACGAGGTCGAGATCCGCTTCGCGTGCGAGCCGGAGGGCGACCTCGATGGGGACGACGCCGACCTGCTCGCCTGTCGGGCCCACGAGGCGGACCTCGGGGACGCGAATGCGGTCATTCGTACGCGGATCGCTGATGCGCTGCTCCTTCGATTGATCTGATTCGGTCGATCGCGGAGTCGCTGTGATTCCGGACGCGCGCACGCGCCCTCAATGCACCCTTCACAGCTGCCAGTCCGCTCCGCGGTCGCTCCCGATCACTCGGAAGCACCCGCACGGCCTGACGGAGTGCAACTACCCGTTAGCCTTGAATGCGGCGACGGGTGGGAGTTCTCTCCGCTTCGTACTCCCGGGGTGACCCCCGGAAAGCCTGGACAAGGATAGCAGAAAGCCCTCATGAGCGACGATCTCCCCACCGAACCTGACCTCGAAGCTGTCGAAGCGGCAGTCAGCGCAGCCGAGCGCGACATCGCCGAAGTGCCCGCGGTCGAGATCATCATGACCGTCGCGGTGCACCTCATGAGCGCCGCCGCCGTGAAGCTCGGCCTCGGCGACGGCCCGAATGCCGCCGACGAGCTCGACCTCGACGAGGCCCGCAAGCTCATCAACGCACTCGCCGGACTCGTCGTCACCGCGGCCCCCGACATCGCAGACGTCCACGCCCGCCCCCTGCGCGACGGGCTCCGCAACCTGCAACTCGCGTTCCGCGAGGCCTCCCCCATCCCCGACCCCATCGGTCAGGGCCCCGGCGAGAAGCTCACCGGCCCCGTCAACTGACCCCAGAGGATTCGCCCCGGGCGCAGCCACGTCGCGATCACGTCGCGGGGACGATGCGCACCGCGAGCGAGTCCACGCTCGTCGCGATCTGAGGAGACTCCTGCCAGCGCGAGGACAGCCTCCCGACGAGGGCCTCCAGCCGCTGCCGATCCAGGCCAGGCACGACGCCCAGTCGCACGACCAGCTCGGGCCCCCGCAGCCGGCCATCCGGATCCCCAGGAAGCAGATCGAGCACCGAGACCTCCGGCTCATCCGCGAACGACTGGGCGAAGGACTCGGCCACCATCTCATCCACCCAGCACGGCACCCAGTCCTTCCCCTGCACGATCGCCTCGAGCGCGGGACGCCGCACCGCGAACTCCGTCTCGGAGACCGGGTCGATCACGACCGCGCCGCACCCATCCGAGATCGCCGCGAGCGCGACCCGCGTACCCGCCACCGGGATCGGCCTGGCCTTCGGATCCCACACCGCCATCGACGCCACCGAGGTGAACGCCGGCAGCACCGTGCGCCCATCCGGACCCGCGAGCGTCACGAGCGACAGCTCCTGGGTCTTGTCGACCTTCCGACCCTCCGGCGTGAAGCCGACCTCGCCAGCCTCGGCGACGAGCGGCACGAGCAGTCGCACCTGACCGACCGCCCGCACGACCGCCTCCGGCCCCGAGGTCCCTGCGCGGAACGCCCCGATCGCCTCGACGATGCGCGGATCAGCGCTGCCGTCGTCGCCAGCCGCTGGATTCTCGTGGAAGGTCCTGCCCGCCCACGGCTGCCCCGCGGAATCCGCGTGGTCGCTCGCGCCGAACCTGTGCTCCATCGGCGCGCCGATCAGCCAGCCGCGACGTCGAGCGCCTCGGCGAGCGTGAACGCCTTCGAGTACAGCGCCTTGCCGACGATCGCCCCTTCGAGGCCGAGCGGCACGAGCTCCCGCAGCGCGGCGATGTCATCGAGGCTCGAAATGCCACCCGAGGCGATGACCGGGCGGTCCGTGCGCGCCATGACCTCGCGCAGCAGGTCGAGGTTCGGCCCCCGGAGCGTGCCGTCCTTCGTCACATCGGTCACCACGTAGCGGCGGCAGCCAGCGGCCTCCAGGCGCGCCAGCACCTCCCAGAGGTCCCCCGCCTCCTTCGTCCAGCCGCGTGCCGCGAGCGTCGTGCCGCGCACGTCGAGGCCGACCGCGATCGCATCGCCGTACTCGGCGATGACATGCGCCGCCCACTCCGGGTTCTCGAGGGCGGCGGTGCCCAGATTGATGCGCTTCACACCCGTGGAGAGCGCCGCCTCGAGCGAGTCATCGTCGCGGATGCCACCGGAGAGCTCGATGTGGACACCGCGCGGGACCGCTTTGATGACGCGCTTGATGTGGCTGCGGTTGTGGCCGCGACCGAATGCCGCGTCGAGGTCCACGAGGTGGATCCACTCCGCCCCCTGCTGGACCCACTCCTCTGCGGCCTCGACAGGGTCGCCGTAGCCGGTCTCGGTGCCGGCTTCGCCCTGGACGAGTCGGACGGCCTTGCCACCGGCGACATCGATCGCGGGGAGAAGGGTCAGGCTGGGGGTAGTGGAGAACTCGCTCATGACGGAGGTCGAGCCTAGCCGCTCCACCCCGCGCACCTCACATCGGCGCCGCAGGGCCGTCTCAGAGGGTCGAAAGCCAGTTCTGCAGCAGACGGATGCCTGCCTGCCCGGACTTCTCCGGGTGGAACTGCGTCGCCGACAGCGCGCCGTTCTCCACCGCCGCGATGAACCGCTCACCGTGCTCGGACCATGCGACCTTCGGCGGGGTCAGCGCGCCGATCGGATCGAAGGTCCAGTCCGTGACGCCATTCGAGTGCACGAAATAGAAGCGCTCGCCGTCGAGCCCCTCGAACAGCGTCGAATCCGCTGGCGCGTCGACGAGGTTCCAGCCCATGTGCGGGAGCACGGAGGCCGCGAGCTCGTGCACCGTGCCCGGCCACTGGGCGAGCCCCTCCGTGTCGACACCGCGCTCGATGCCGCGCTCGAACATCACCTGCATGCCGACGCAGATGCCGAGCACCGGGCGGCCGCCCGCAAGACGCCGCTCGATGATCTGTCCGCCGCGGACCGCCTGCAGCTGCTCCATGACTGCCGCGAACGCGCCGACACCCGGCACGAAGAGCCCATGCGCCTCCTGGGCGAGCCGCGAATCCGATGTGATCGAGACATCCGCCCCCGCGGCCTCGAGCGCCTTGGCCGCTGAGTGGATGTTGCCGGAGCCGTAGTCGAGGACCACGACTCGCTTCCGATCGGACACGACTACAGCGCGCCCTTCGTCGACGGGATGCCGCTCACGCGCGCATCCCGCTCGACAGCGCGGCGGAACGCCCGAGCGAATGCCTTGAACTCCGCCTCGGCGATGTGGTGCGGGTCCCTGCCGCTGAGGACGGTGATGTGCACCGTCAGGCCGGCATTGAATGCGATGGCCTCGAAGACGTGCCGGACCATCGAGCCGGTGAAGTGGCCGCCGATGAGGTGGTGCTCGAAGCCCTCGGGCTCGCCGCTGTGCACGAGGTATGGGCGGCCCGACACGTCGACGACCGCACGCGCGAGGGCCTCGTCGAGCGGGACGTGCGCATCGCCGTACCGGCCGATGCCCGACTTGTCGCCGAGTGCCTGGCGGATCGCCATCCCGAGCGCGATGCCCGTGTCCTCCACGGTGTGGTGGACGTCGATGTGGGTGTCGCCGGTCGCCGTCACCTCGAGGTCGACGAGCGAGTGCTTCGCGAACGCCGTGAGCATGTGGTCGAAGAACGGCACCGTCGTCGAGATCGTCGAGGTGCCCGTGCCGTCGAGGTTGAGCGAGAGGCGGATGCTCGACTCGCTCGTCTCACGGACGATGGTCGCGGTGCGCTGGTCGGTCACTCGTCAGAGTCTACCGAGCGCCTCCAGGAAGGCGTCGGTCTCCGCCGGGGTGCCCGCGGTCACGCGCAGCGTGCCGGGGATGCCGACATCCCGCACGATGACGCCAGCGGCCAGCAGCCCATCGAAGACGCGCTTCGGGTCGTCGACGCCGCCGAAGAGGACGAAGTTCGCCGCGGACTCATAGGGTGCGTACCCCATCGCGCGGAGCTCGGTGCTCATGCGGTCGCGCTGCTCGATGATCGAGGCGACCTGCGCGAGCATCTCATCCGCGTGGCGCAGCGCGGCGACGGCGGCCGCCTGCGTGAGAACGGACAGGTGGTACGGGAGCCGGACGAGGCGGATGGCGTCGATCACAGCCGGGTCGGCGGCGAGATAACCGAGTCGGACGCCGGCGAACGCGAACGCCTTGCTCATGGTCCGGGAGACCGCGAGCCGCGGGCGCCCGGGGAGGAGCGTCACGGCACTCGGCTGGTCCTGGAACTCGCCGTAGGCCTCGTCGACGATGAGCATCCCGTCATGCGCGTCATACGCGGCGCGGATGACGTCGAGCGATACCGGGGTGCCCGTCGGATTGTTCGGCGAGCACAGCACGACGATGTCGGGTCGCTCGCGCTCGATCGTCTCGACGACGTGCTCCGCCGTGAGCGCCCAGTCCTCGAGGCGGGGCGCTCCGATCCAGCGCACTCCGACCCCCGCGGAGAGCAGCGGATACATCGAGTACGTCGGACTGAACCCGAGCATCGACCGGCCGACACCCCCGAATGCCTGGAGGAACTGCTGGAAGACCTCGTTGGAGCCGTTCGCCGCCCAGATCTGCTCCGGGGTCACCCCATGACCCAGGTAGTCGGCGAGCGACCGGCGCAGCACCGTGAACTCGCGATCCGGATAGCGGTTGGCCCCGCGGATCGCGTGAGCGAGCTCCTCGATGATGTCGAGCGCGACCTCCTCCGGGATCCCGTGCGTGTTCTCGTTGACATTGAGCTGAACGGGGACATCGATCTGCGGCGCGCCATAGGGCTTCTGGCCACGCAGATCGTCCCGGATCGGGAGATCGGACAGTTCGGTCACGCCCTCAAGCCTACGAGCGGCGAACTGGTCGTCGGCGCGACGCGACTGCACCGAACCGGCGGCGAGCGGCCCAGCGCCGCAGTCCTCGCGAGCGTCAGTAGCCGTACTTCGCCGGGATGCGGAGCTCCTGCCCGATGCCGATCTCGTAGCTGTCGAGGCCGTTGAGCTGGGCGAGCTCGAGGACGACCTCGCGCGGGTCGCTCGTCGGGGCGACCAGCTCCGCGATGGCCCAGAGCGACTCGCCGACGCCCACCGTGTAGGTGCGCAGCGGCGCACCGGCGTCGAGCGTGCCCGCCGCCGCGCCGCCGTTCAGCGCGGAGAACAGGATCGCCGCGACGAGCGGAAGCGCGGCGATCGTCAGGAACACGCGCCGGCCCCGCTGCGTGAGACGAAGGCGCCCGGGTCGCGTCGACGTGGAGGACGCCGCTGCCGCGCGGGGCGCTGTCGGGTAGGCCATCGTGATCGAGGACATCGCCCTCTCCTTCCGGTGCTCGTCGAGGTGGATCAGCGGGGTGGTATCGCAGTCGGCGCTCGGCCGGGAGCGCCGACCGCGAAGCTCAATGGATCGAACATGCATTCGATCTGCGATCTCGAACATACCTTCGTCTCCTTCGAAAGACAAGCCCATGTTCGAATGAGCCACCGACATAGGACGCGCCGCATTCGAAGCAATGTTTGTCTGGGCGGACTGCACGGAATAGACTTTCGAACGAACCACCGACATTCGGTCCACAGGAGGACGCATGGACGAGACCCGTCGACGTACGACGCTCAGCGAGAAGCAGCTCGCGATCCTCGAGTACGTCAGCCGCTCGGTCTCGACGCGGGGCTACCCGCCGAGCATGCGCGAGATCGGCGACGCCGTCGGGCTCGCCTCGCTCTCGAGCGTCTCCTACCAGCTCGACCAGCTGGAGCAGTCCGGCTACCTCCGCCGCGACCCGAACCGCCCGCGCGCGATGGAGGTGCTCATCGACGTCCCAGCCGTGCAGGAGGCGGAGTCGGCGCCGTCGATCGGCGACGCCGCGATGGTCCCGCTCGTCGGCCGCATCGCCGCCGGTATCCCGATCACCGCGGACCAGCAGGTCGAGGAGGTGCTGCCGCTCCCGCGGCAGCTGGTGGGCAAGGGCGACCTCTTCATGCTCAAGGTGGTCGGCGAGTCGATGATCGACGCGGCCATCTGCGATGGCGACCTCGTCGTCGTCCGCCAGCAGAGCACCGCGGAGAACGGCGAGATCGTCGCAGCCATGATCGATGGCGAGGCGACGGTGAAGGTCTTCCGTCAGCGCGACGGCCACACATGGCTGCTGCCGCGGAACTCCGCCTTCGAGCCGATCCTGGGCGACCACGCCGAGATCCTCGGCAAGGTCGTCGCAGTCCTGCGCTCCGTCTGAGCCCCACGCGCATACCATCACGGCATGCGCACACTCGCAGCGACCGGAGTCGTGGCGATCGCTGCGCTCATGCTCACGTCATGCGCCGGCACAGCCGCCCCCGTGACGACGACGTCGACATCCGCTCCGAGCACACGCGCCGCCCTCCCGCCGGGTGTGAGCGTCGACGTCTACCGGACACGCACCGATCCCGGACAGCGCAAGCTCGAGATCGCGGTCAGCAATCTCAGCGACAGCGATCTCACCATCACCGCGGTCGCCTTCCAATCCTCGCATTTCGTCTCCCCCGCCTCCTGGTCGGCGAACGAGGGCGGAAGCCGTGTGCCTGCGGGATTCACCATCGACTTCCCCGTCGTGCTCGCCCCACCGCGCTGCGATGCTGGCGAAGCCACCCACACCGTGCGGATCGAGTTCGTCACCGCTGACGGCGTCCCCGGCACCGCGACCGTGCCCGCGATCGACCGGCACGACGTCCTGCCCGGGATCAACGAGCGCGAATGCCTCACCGCAGCCGCCGAACGCATCACCGCACTCGAGATCACCGGGCTCGAGCTCGACACCGCAGAAGGCGACCTCATCGGGCATGTCGTCGTCCAGCACACGCCCACCACGGCGAGCGGCCAGGTCCGCATCGAGCGGCTCAACTCGACCGTCCTGCTCAAGCTCGTCGACCCCGCGACCCGTGCCAGGGTCGATGAGCTCCACGCCGACATCGCCATCCGCGGGATCGACGCACCCGGGGCCTTCATCATCCCCATCGCCCCGTCACGGTGCGACCCGCACGCGATCGCGGAGGACAAGCGCGGGACCTTCTTCGACCTCGACGTCGCGGTGGACACAGGCGACGCGCCGGAGCGCACCGGTCGCATCACGCTCGCATCACCCGACGAGGTGCGGGCGGCGATCTACGCCTTCTTCGCCGAATCCTGCGGGCTGGCGCACTGAGACCCAGGTCGCGCACGCATCGCGCGCCCCGTCAGCTCACATGGCGGTACTCGAGCAGCGCCGCGGCGGTGCGCTCGTCGACGCGCGCTCTCACGAGCGTCCCATCCTCGCGATACTCGGTCGATACGACCCCGCCCCGCACGTGCAGCTTCGAGATGACATCACCGCGGTCGTACGGGACGAGCAGCTCGATCTCCACAGCAGGCTGCGGGATGGCGTCCTGGATGCGCTCCAGAAGCTCGTCGATTCCGGTCCCGGTCTTGGCCGAGACGAACACCGCGTCAGGCTCGAGACCCCGAAGCACCAGCAGCGTGTCCTCGTCGACGAGGTCCGCCTTGTTGAAGGCGACGATCTCGGGGATGTCCCTCGCTCCGACCTCGCCGATCACGTCGCGCACCGTCGCAAGCTGCGACGCCGGATCCGGGTGGGAGGCATCGACCACGTGGACGATCACGTCCGCATCTGCGACCTCCTCCAAGGTCGAGCGGAATGCCTCGACGAGCTGGTGCGGAAGGCTGCGGACGAAGCCGACCGTGTCGGCGAGCGTGATCTCTCGGCCGTCCGGCGTGCGCGAGCGCCGCACCGTCGGATCGAGCGTCGCGAACAGCGCGTTCTCGACGAGCACGCCAGCCTTGGTGATCGCATTCAGCAAACTCGACTTGCCGGCGTTCGTGTAGCCGGCGATCGCGACCGAGGGCACCGCGTTCCGGTCGCGGTTCGCGCGCTTCGCGGCCCGAGCCGGTTCGAAGCCCTTGATCTGCCTGCGCAGCTTCGCCATCCGCGAGTGGATGCGGCGGCGGTCGAGCTCGATCTTCGTCTCACCGGGACCGCGAGAGCCCATGCCGACCCCACCGGAGCCGACCTGACCACCAGCCTGGCGGGACATCGATTCACCCCAGCCTCGCAGCCGAGGCAGGAGGTACTCGAGCTGGGCGAGCTCGACCTGCGCCTTGCCTTCGCGCGACTTCGCATGCTGGCTGAAGATGTCGAGGATGACAGCGGTGCGGTCGATGACCTTCACCTTCACGACGTCCTCGAGCGCTCGACGCTGGCTCGGAGCGAGCTCGGTGTCGGCGACGACCGTATCGGCGCCGAGCGCCGCGACGATCTCCTTCAGCTCATGCGCCTTGCCTTTGCCGAAGTATGTCGACGGGTCCGGATGCGAGCGACGCTGGAGCAGGCCCTCGAGCACGACCGCGCCCGCCGTCTCAGCGAGCGCCGCGAGCTCATGGAGCGAGTTCTCCGCTTCGCGGGTGTCCTGCGGTGTGCGGCCCGAGTACACGCCGATGAGGACGACTCGCTCGAGGCGCACCTGGCGATACTCGACCTCCGTGATGTCCTCGAGCTCGGTGGAGAGGCCCGCCACGCGTCGCAGCGCCTCACGCTCCTCGCGCTCGAGCTGCGTGCCGTCGCGGTCATCGACGTAGTCGTCGACCTCCTGGAGCGCGAGTGCGCGCTTGGCCTGCCGCTTCGATCCGCCGAAGCGCGTCACCGTGGCGCGCGCCTCGTCGGCGGCGAGCACGCGCTGCATGAGCTGCTCCGCCTCATCGCGGCCAGTCTCGTGCTCGCCTGTGGGTTCGTTCGTCATAAGAATCTCTCGGTAAGGGTATGGTCTCGTTCTGTGTCGGGTGACCACTACTTCTCCAGCAGTCCCCGTGGTGACCTCAAGCCGCGGACGATCCGCGTCCGCCTGGCCGGCCGCGAGGTCGAGGTCGACACCGCCGCTGGCGTCTTCAGCCCCGGCCACATCGACCAGGGGACGCAGATCCTCCTGAGGACGGTGCCGACTGCGCCGGAGTCGGGAGATGTGCTCGACCTTGGCTGCGGGTGGGGGCCGATCGCCCTCACACTCGCGCTCACGTCACCTCACGCGAAGGTGTGGGCCATCGACGTGAACGAGCGCGCACTCGACCTGGTGCGGTCGAACGCCGAGAAGCTGTCCATACCGAACATCATCGCATCGCTGCCCGCAGATATTCCCGATCAGGTGCGATTCCGCACGATCTGGTCGAATCCGCCGATCCGGGTCGGCAAGGCGGAGCTCCACCGGATGCTCGACGAATGGCTGCCACGCATGACTCCCGATGGCGACGCCTGGCTCGTCGTCGCCAAGCAGCTCGGCGCGGACTCGCTCCATCGGTGGCTCGAGGAGGAGCGGGGCTGGGCGGTCAGCCGCGAGGAGACCGCGAAGGGCTTCCGAGTGCTGCGCGTCACCCACGCGTGAAGCGCTGACGCCCCCTCCCGAATCGCGCGGGGCGACGAGCTCAGAACGTGAACGTGCCATCGAAGACGAGCACGGCAGGGCCCGACAGCCACGCGTGCTCGCCGTCCTCACGAGGCTCGACGTGCACACCCAGGCGTCCGCCGGGAACATCCACCTGCCATTCGTCAGGCGCGGCGTCCCCCGCGTAGTAGCGGATCGCGAGTGCGGAGGCGACGACGCCCGTGCCGCATGAGAGCGTCTCGCCGCTCCCCCGCTCGTGGACCCGCATCCGGATGCGGCCGACACCGTCCGCGACGAGCGGCTCCTCCGGGACGACGAACTCGACGTTCGCGCCCTCGGCCGGTGCCGGCTCGAGGTCGGGCGCGATCGAGAGGTCGATCGCCTCCAGCTCGTCGAGGGTCGCGAGCGCGACGACGACATGCGGGTTGCCGACATCGATCCCCAGCCCAGGACGGGCGACGGGAAGGCGATGGGCCCGCACCGTCGGCTCCATGCCGGAGCGGCGCCAGGTCCCGATGTCGACCGCGAACCCATCCTCCGACTCGACGAGATCCTTGATGCCGGCACGCGTCGCGATCGGCAGCGGGCGATCGGGTGGGAACTCGGCGAAGCCACACGAGGTCAGGTAGTGCGCGAAGACGCGGATGCCGTTGCCGCACATCTCCGCGACCGACCCGTCGGCATTCCGGTAGTCCATGAACCATTCCGCACCACCGGCGACCCCCTCAGCGCCCTCCGCGATCGCGGCCGACCTCACGACGCGGAGGATGCCGTCCGCGCCGATCCCGAAATGCCGGTCGCAGATCGCCGCGATGATGTCCGGTGTGAGCTCGAGCTCCCCGTCAGGGTCCGGGATGAGCACGAAATCGTTGCCGGTCCCGTGGCCCTTGGTGAATTCGATCTCTGGCACTCGTCAATCCTCCCGGTTCAGCACCGTGAGCGCCAAGCCGACGAGTCCGGGATCGGTGGCGTCGAGCCAGTGCGCATCGCGGTACCGCCGGAACCAGCTCACCTGTCTGCGGGCGTAGCGTCGAGTGAGCGCCTGCGTCGAGGCGATCGCCTCCTCCTCGGTGAGCTCGCCGTCGAGCTGCCCGAATGCCTGCGCGTAGCCGATCGCGCGACTCGCGGTGAGCCCGAGGCCGCCGTGCTCGCGGAGCCTCGCCGCTTCCTCGACAAGCCCATCGCGCCACATCCTGACGACCCGGTCATCAAGCCGCGAGACGAGGAGCTCACGCTCGACGTGCATCCCGAATATCGTGACCGGCTGCCAGGGGCCCCGATCCTCCGGCAGTCCCGGCGTGAACGACCCTTCGAGCTCGACGACCTCGAGTGCGCGGACGACGCGTCGGCCGTTGGCCGGATCGATCTGGGCGGCTGCCGCTGGGTCGCGCTCGGCGAGCCTCGAGTGGAGCGTCCTCGACCCGAGCTCCTCCAGCTCCGCCTCGAGGCGCGCACGCACCTCAGGGTCGCGAGGCGGGAACACGAAGTCCTGGATCACCGAGGAGACGTAGAGTCCGGAACCGCCGACGAGGATGGGCGTGACTCCGCGCTCCTGCAGCTCCACGATGCACGCTCGAGCGGCCGGCTGGTACTCGGCGACGGCGGCCTCCTCGGCCGGGTCGAGGATGTCGAGCAGGTGATGCGCGATCCCGCGACGCTCGGCGAGCGGGACCTTCGCTGTGCCGATGTCCATGCCGCGGTACAGCTGCATCGCGTCGGCGTTGACGATCTCCGCCGGCTGTCCCTGACGGATGAGCGTCTCGGCGAGATCGAGCGCGAAGGCGGACTTCCCCGTCCCGGTCGCCCCGACGACGGCGATGGGCCGTGGAGCGCCGGAGGTCACCGCACGACGGGCAGGCCGAGCACGACGGGACCAGCTGGCTTCTGGCCGTGATCGTGTCCGCCTGCGCTCGGGACACCGCACGCCTCGGCCTGCTGGCGATCCCACGCGTCGCCCGAGCGGGTGCGTCGGATCGCAAGCGGCGCGCCATCGAGCGAGTCGGCGATCAGGTGGTGGGGCGCGGCCTGGGTGATCTGGGCGGTGACGATGTCGCCGGGACGCGGGACCTCGCTGCCCTCGGGCACCTCGAAGTGCACGAGTCGGGCATCCTCGGCGCGACCCGACATGCGCCGCGTGAGGCTGTCCTTCCGGCCCTCCCCTTCGGCCACCATGACCTGGACCGTGCGGCCGACCTGGCGCTGGTTCTCTTCGAGGGAGATGCGCTCCTGGAGCTCGACGAGCCGGCCGTAGCGCTCCTGGACGACCTCCTTCGGCACCTGGTCGGGCATCGTCGCGGCTGGTGTGCCTGGCCGGATCGAGTACTGGAACGTGAAGGCCGAGGCGAAGCGCGCCTGCTCGACGACGCGCAGGGTCTCCTGGAAGTCCTCCTCGGTCTCCCCCGGGAAGCCGACGATGATATCGGTCGAGATCGCCGCGTGCGGGATCTGCTCGCGCACCCGCTCGAGGATGCCGAGGAATCGCTCCGAGCGGTACGAGCGGCGCATTGCGCGGAGGATCCGGTCCGAGCCGGACTGGAGCGGCATGTGGAGCTGCGGCATGACCGTCGGGGTCTCGGCCATCGCGGCGATGACATCATCGGTGAATGCCGCCGGATGCGGACTCGTGAAGCGGACGCGCTCGATGCCCGGGATCACACCGACCGCGCGGAGCAGCTTGCTGAAGGCCTGACGGTCGCCGAACTCGACGCCGTAGGAGTTGACGTTCTGGCCGAGCAGGGTCACCTCGATCGCCCCCTCGGCGACGACCGCCTCCACCTCGGCAAGGATGTCGCCGGGCCTGCGGTCGCGCTCCTTGCCGCGCAGCGAGGGCACGATGCAGAACGTGCAGGTGTTGTTGCACCCGACCGAGATCGAGACCCATGCGGAGTGCGTGGACTCGCGCTTCGTCGGGAGCGTCGAGGGGAAGACCTCGAGGGCCTCGAGGATCTCGAGCTGCGCCTCGCCGTTGTGCCGCGCACGCTCGAGCAGCACCGGCAGCGAGCCCATGTTGTGGGTGCCGAAGACGACGTCGACCCAGGGTGCCTTCTGGAGGATGATCTCCTTGTCCTTCTGGGCGAGGCAACCCCCGACGGCGATCTGCATGCCCTCGTGCTCCCGCTTCGCCTTCGCGAGGTGCCCGAGGAGCCCGTACAGGCGGTTGTCCGCGTTCTCGCGGACTGCGCACGTGTTGATGACGACGATGTCGGCGTGGCCGTCCTGGGCGGGGACGTAACCCGCCGCCTCGAGAGAGCCGCCAAGCCGCTCGGAGTCGTGGACATTCATCTGGCACCCGAATGTCCGAACCTCGTAGGTGCGTGGCGCGGAGACCGCTGACATACCGGTGATTCTACGGCTCGACCGCTGACCCTCCGCCGTCAGGCGGAGCGCACGGACTCGACCGCGGCGCGGACCGCGCTCGACGAGAAGCCCCGTCGCATGAGATAGGCGGTAAGCCGACGCTGAGCTGTCGCCGGGTCGAGCGAGCGGTACTGGCGGGCGCGCTTCTCAGCGAGCTCGCGAGCCGCCGCGAGCTCGTCACCCGTATCGACGAGGTCCATCGCATAGGCGATCGCCGCGGGACTCAGCACGCGACGCACCAGTTCGGCCTTGATCGTGCCACCGCTGAAACCCTTGCGCTCTTGAAGCCGCACCACGAGGTGCTGCGCGAGCGCGAAGTCGTCGATGAGTCCCGCTCCTTCGAGGCGATCGAGCTCGTCGGCGACCGCGTGCTCGTCGAATCCGAGCGCACCCAGGTGCCGCTCCATCTCACGACGGGACAGCGCCCGACGTCCGAGCGCGCTGAGCGACGCCTCCTCGATGTCGGAGAACTCGCCCCGGGATGCGCCGCGCCGCGCGGACGTGCGCGACGGCGTCGACACCTCCCGGGCGGAGTCCGACGCTGCGGGCGACTCGATCCGCAGGCCAGCGACGACCTCAGCCGCCGCCTGGCCGAAGAGCGGAATGATCTCGCCCACCGCGACTACTCCCCGACCGCCCGCTTCGCGGCGAGGCGGTCCTCGATCGAATCGACCGCCGCCGCAGCCTCCTGCGCCGCCTTGCCCGCGGCGCCGACACCGAGCCTCGCGAAGATCTTCTGCTCGATCTCGTCCGCGATCTCCGGGTGCTCGACGAGGAAGTTGCGCGAGTTCTCCTTGCCCTGGCCGAGCTGGTCGCCGTCGTAGGTGTACCAGGCACCCGACTTCTTGACGATGCCGTGCTCGACACCGAAGTCGAGGAGCGAGCCCTCACGCGAGATGCCCGAGCCGAAGAGGATGTCGAACTCCGCCTGCTTGAAGGGCGGAGCCATCTTGTTCTTGACGACCTTCACCCGAGTGCGGTTGCCGACGGCATCCGCACCGTCCTTGAGCGTCTCGATGCGGCGGATGTCGAGGCGGACCGAGGCGTAGAACTTGAGCGCCTTGCCACCGGCGGTGGTCTCAGGCGAGCCGAAGAACACGCCGATCTTCTCGCGGAGCTGGTTGATGAAGATCATCGTGGTGTTCGTCGAGTTGAGCCCACCCGTGAGCTTCCGGAGCGCCTGCGACATGAGGCGGGCCTGCAGGCCGACGTGGGAGTCGCCCATCTCGCCCTCGATCTCGGCCTTCGGAACGAGCGCCGCGACAGAGTCGACGACGATGAGGTCGATCGCCCCCGACCGGACGAGCATGTCGGCGATCTCGAGCGCCTGCTCGCCCGTGTCCGGCTGCGAGACGAGGAGCGCGTCGATGTCCACGCCGAGCTTCTGCGCGTAGACCGGGTCGAGCGCGTGCTCCGCATCGATGAACGCGGCGATGCCGCCGGCCTTCTGGACGTTCGCGATGGCGTGGAGCGTGAGCGTCGTCTTGCCCGAGGACTCCGGACCGTAGATCTCGACGATGCGGCCGCGCGGATAGCCGCCGACACCGAGGGCGACGTCGAGCGCGACGGAGCCGGTCGGGATGACCTCGACCCGCGCTCGCTCATCGCTGCCGAGGCGCATGACCGTGCCCTTGCCGAACTGGCGGTCGATCTGCGCAAGCGCGTTTTCAAGGGACTTCTCACGGTCTGGTGTGATCGCCATGGCCGGTCTCCGTTTCGGTGTCGAGGGTGGCTGCCCCACAGGCTGTCGAGCCGGTGATGCGAGAGTGATCTCGCTCATCCGCCCGACAAGGGCGGTGGTGCTGTCGCCACCGTATGCCCGACCCCCGACATCCGTCGGGAGCGACAAGGCGAACTGTGGAGAAGCACCGATATTCGATTGCTGTTGATACAGAAGCGTATTCCATATCGAACGCAGTTTCGATGGATCCGAACGCGACACGCCGAGAATGACGAAGGCCCGCACGAAGCGGGCCAGCAAGCGCGACGCGGGCGCTCAGCGCGGAGGCTCGGCGAGCCCCACACCGTGACGGCGATGCTGCGGCACATCCGTCGCGCGGCACAAGGCCACCCAGACCGTCTCCGCATCCATCCCGGCGGCGAGCGCCTCATCCGCGGTGCGCCCCCCGAGCTCGCCGAGCACGAGGTCAGCGGTGAGCACCGCGCCGCGGTCGCCGAACTCGTCGACGACCGCTCTGCGGAACTCGCGCAGCCGCACGCTCGTCAGCGCGACGAGAGCTCGGAGTCGAACTCCGCGAGCAGCTCGTCCGGGAGCGTGTCGGGGATCGACGTCTCGAAGCTCTGCGCAGCCGACTCGAGCTGCAGACCCTCGAGCACAGCGAGGCGATCGCTCACCTCGCGCATGATGACCGAGATCGGGGTCTCGAGCGCCTCGGCGACCGACGCGAGGATCTCGCTCGACGCCTCCTTCTGGCCGCGCTCCACCTCGCTCAGGTAGCCGAGCGCGACCGAGGCCTTGCTCGCGACCTGACGGAGGGTCTGACCCTTCTGCAGACGGACATCACGAAGCACGTCCCCGATCTCGTGCCGGACCAGAACCATGGTGTCCTCCTGCCTCTGAAACGTATCCCAAACTCTAGCGACGGACGCCGGAGCGCCAACTGTGTCGACGCTGAATGTAACCCGACCGCAATCCGCAGTATTCCGCAGACGTCAGACGTTCCGCGTGAGCACCCCGAGCAGCGCCTCCAGCGCAGCGGTCGTCGCCGCAGCCCGGATCGCCTGGCGATCCCCCGTCAGCTGCAGCGCGATCGACTCAGCGCCAGCCGCACTCGCGACCCCCACGTAGACGAGGCCCACCGGCCTGCCGTCCTGGGGATCCGGTCCAGCCACCCCCGTCGTCGCCACCCCGAACGCCGCGGGGCTGGCGTCGACCGAGGCAGCCGCCCGCACCCCCTCGGCCATCTGCATCGCGACATTCGGATCCACCGCGCCCTCGCGAGCGAGCAGCTCCGCATCCACCCCGAGCAGCGAATGCTTGAGCGGCGTCGCGTACGCCACCACGCCGCCGCGGACCACCGCTGAGGCGCCCGGCACCGACACGAGCGAGGCGACCACGAGCCCGCCCGTCAGGGACTCGGCGACGGCGATCGTCGCGCCCCGCTCGATCGCGGTGCGGATGATGCGGGCGGCGAGCTCCTCAGCCATCGACCCGCGAGTCCCCCGACGCCGCACCCGACGCCCCCGACTGCGCCGCGCGGTTCTGCCGCCACGCCTGCCACAGGTAGTCGACGCCCGTCACGACCGTGAGGATCGTCGCGAGCGTCATGAGCGCGCCGTCGACCCAGAAGATCCACGGATCGAACCCGGGAAGCACCCACAGCGGGAGCATCGCGGCGCTGATCGCGACCGCCTGGACCGTCGTCTTCAGCTTGCCCCCGCGCGACGCCGGGATCACGCGATCGGCGAGGACGATCGCGCGGAACACCGTGATGCCGATCTCGCGCACGAGGATGAGCGCGGTCACCCACCACGGCAGCTCGCCGAGGATCGCGAGCCCGATGAGCGCCGCACCCGTGATGCCCTTGTCGGCGACCGGGTCGAGGAAGATGCCGAGATCCGTGATGAGCTGGCGGGAGCGCGCGAGATGCCCGTCGATCGCGTCCGTCGCGATCGCGACGATGAACAGCACCGCCGCGATCCACCGCATCGGGCCGTCCGCTCCCCCATCGGCGAGCATGAGCCACAGCATCGCCGGGATGAAGGCGATCCGCACGAGCGAGATCACGTTCGGCAGGCAGAGGATCGAGACCGGCTCGTCACCGCGGCGCACGAAGCGTCCCCGCACGGGGTTGCGGGTCAGGAGGTTGCGCGAGCGCTCAGCCATGCGACCAGCGTAGGGCCAGGCTCGTCACTCCCTGCCGGTGAGGTGCCAGGCGTCCTCGGAGTCGTCGTCCTCGACCTCCACGCCCTCGAACTGCGCCTCCACCGGGTCGAAGGGCTCCGGAGCGGCCTGCTCCTCCGGCACGGTCTCACCGCGCAGCTGCGCCAGCAGCGCCGGAAGCTGCTCCGGCTTGAGCAGGACCTCGCGCGCCTTCGAGCCCTCCGACGGGCCCACGACGCCGCGCGACTCCAGCAGATCCATGAGGCGCCCTGCCTTCGCGAAGCCGACGCGGAGCTTGCGCTGCAGCATCGACGTCGAGCCGAACTGCGTCGAGACGACCAGCTCAGCTGCCGCGCACAGCACCTCGAGGTCGTCGCCGATGTCCGCGTCGATCTCCTTGCGCTCTGTCACGGCCTGGACATCCGCGCGATACTCGGGTCGAGCCTGCGCCACCACATGCTTCACGACCGCGGCGATCTCCGGCTCGGAGACCCACGCGCCCTGCACGCGGATCGGCTTCGACGCGCCCATCGGCATGAACAGGCCGTCGCCCTGCCCGATGAGCTTCTCCGCGCCGGGCTCGTCGAGGATGACGCGCGAGTCGGTCATCGAGGCGACCGCGAACGCGAGGCGGCTCGGGACGTTCGCCTTGATGAGGCCCGTGACGACGTTGACCGACGGACGCTGCGTGGCGAGCACGAGGTGGATCCCGGCGGCGCGGGCGAGCTGTGTGATGCGGACGATCGAATCCTCGACATCGCGCGGCGCGACCATCATGAGGTCGGCGAGCTCGTCGACGACGACCAGGAGGTACGGGTACGGGCGGAGGACGCGCTCCGAGCCAGGCGGCGGCTGGATGGAGCCCTCGGCGACCGCGCGGTTGAAGTCGTCGACGTGGCGGAAGCCGTACGACGCGAGGTCGTCGTACCGCATGTCCATCTCCTTCACGACCCACGCGAGCGCCTCGGCCGCCTTCTTGGGGTTCGTGATGATGGGCGTGATGAGATGCGGGACGCCCGAATACGCGGCAAGCTCCACGCGCTTCGGGTCGATCAGGACCATGCGGACCTCGCGGGGCGTCGCCCGCATGAGGATCGACGTGATCATCGAGTTGATGAACGATGACTTGCCCGCGCCGGTCGAGCCGGCCACGAGCAGGTGCGGCATCTTCGCGAGGTTCGCGACGACGAACCCGCCCTCGACGTCCTTGCCGACGCCGATCGTCATGGGGTGCTCGCTCTTCGCCGCGACATTGGAGCGCAGGACGTCGCCGAGCGAGACGATCTCGCGGTCCTTGTTGGGGATCTCGACGCCGATCGCGGACTTGCCCGGGATCGGCGACAGGATCGTCACCTCGTTGCTCGCGACCGCGTAGGAGATGTTCTTGGCAAGGGCGGTGACCGCCTCGACCTTCACACCCGGGCCGAGCTCGAGCTCGTAGCGCGTCACCGAGGGGCCGCGCGTGTAGCCGACGACCTTCGCGTTGACCTTGAACTGCTCGAGGACGGCCGTGATCGCGCCGACGATCTCCTCGTTAGCCTGGGAGCGCGCCTTCGGCGGGGTGCCGGCGGCGAGCAGCGACGGGCTCGGAAGCCGGTACACCTTCGGGTGCTCGGACTCGGCAGGGCCAGCGGCCTCGACCGGCTCGACCGCCTTCGCCGCAGGCGGCGCCGCGGCGGGAGCCGTGGTCGCGGCGGCGGCCGTCTCAGCCGTCCCGACGACGGGAATCGGCTCGGTCACCGCGTCGCGCGGCGCCGTCGCGGCAGGGCCTGCCGACTGGTCCCGCGCAGGGTCGGCGAGCGCGCCGAGCGACCATGAGCCGTGGTCGGGGACCTCCGCCTCGACCGCACCCGTGGGCATCTGGAACAGCACCGGGCTGTCGAATGCGGGCTCCGCATCCTTCGGAGCGCGACTGCGCCGCCACCACGGCAGCTGCTCGGGCTCCTCCTCGAAGCCGAGGTCAGCGAGCGTCCCCACCTCCGGCAGATCGCTCGAGGCCTCCGCCTGCTGCTCGGCCTTCGGCTTCGCGCCGAACAGGTAGACGTACAGCTCCCCGAGCCTCGCACCGATCCGATTCGGCGGGGTCTTCGTGATGATGAGGACCGACAGTGCGGCGAAGATCAGCATGAACGGCACGGCGATGAGCGCCTCGCCCAGCTGCTGGCTCGGCCACACCATGATCCAGCCGATCAGACCGCCGGAATCCGCCATGCGCGGAATCGCCTCGAAGCCGTCGAACGGGCTCGCAGGGTCCCCGAACGCACGGCACAGACCGGAGATTGACACGACGAAGAGCCCGACGCCGATGCCGATGCGCGTGTTGTCGTGGACGCTCGACGGATGGCGGAACAGCCACCCCGCGAGGAGGACCAGGATGATGGGGAGAGCCACGGACAGACGCCCGAAGAGGAAGCCGACCGTCCAGTCCGAGATCGCCGAGGCGACCGGGTTCTTGAACAGGAACCACTCGATGAGGATGCCAACGAGCGCGAGCAGCACGAACGCGAACGGGACGCCGTCGCGCCGGTCCTCCTTGGCCAGGGTCTCCTTGCCCATGAGACGAAACCCGGCGCCGACGCCGTGCGCCATCCACATCCAGAATCGCGCGAACGCACCCTGTCCCTGGCGCGGCTCCGACTGAGCGGAAGCGCGCTTCGCGGACGCCGACTGGCGGGTCGAGGTCGTGCGGGACCGCTGCGACGACGCAGCGCGCGCTGAACCACCGCGCGAACGCGCGGACGACTTGGTGCCCGTGGCCATGTCTCGACCGTAACTTCAGCCTCCGACTTCGCCCCGGAGCGACTCGCGAAAGGCGCCAGAGCCGCTGATCAGGCGGGATTCTGCCGCTGGTCAGTAGCGGATGGCGTCGATGACCCTGACGCGCACCGCGACGATCGCCGGGAGCAGCCCCGCGAGCGCCCCGACGCCGACCGCGCACGCGAAGCCGAGCAGGGCCGCGTCCGCGGGGAACGGCGGGATGTCGGTGAGATCGGGTGCGATGATGCCGAGCGCCCACTCGTTCTGCACGAGGATGATCGCGAGCACGACGCCGACGAAGCCCGCGACGACGGTCGCGACGACGGATTCGAGCATGACCGCGAGGAAGACGCGCGGGGCGGTCGCGCCGAACGCCCGGCGGATCCCGATCTCGCGGATGCGCTGACGCACGGTGACGAGGGCGATGTTGACGAGACCGAGCGCGCCCAGCAGCAGGATGAGCGCCGCGACACCGATGAGCAGGACGCGGATCGGCTCGATCGGGTCGATGTCCCCCCACGCGAGATAGTCCGCGCGGAACACGTCGATCATCAGCGAGCCGCCGAGCGCCGTCGTCAGCTCCGCCCGGATGCGCTCGGTGAGCTGATCGGCGATCTCGAGCGGCACCCACAGCTCGACCGACGGTGTCGGCGGCGCGTAGCCGATCGCGGTCGGTCGGATCCGCTCCCATGCCGACACGAGCATGTCGGCGCGGAACCCCATCTCCCACTGGAGCGACGGCACGACCCCGATGACGATCGCCTCGGTGGGTCGCTCCGACAGGACCGTCACCGTCGGATGGGAGGACATGGGCGGGCGGCCGAGCGCCTCCCACAGGTGCTCGTTGATGATGAGCGCCGGCATGAGCCGCTCCTCGTCCCGGTCCGTGAACCACGAGCCGGCGACGAGCTCGACCCGATGCATCGGGCCGTAGGCGGGCTCGACGAGCGTCAGCTCGAGGGGCTGCACGCCGTTCGGCAGCTGGATCCGCGTCGAATCCCACGACGTGCGCCCCATGAAATCGATCCCATAGCGATCGGCGATCTCCCGCATCGCCGCATCGAACCGCGCGCCGTCGACAGCCTGCCCGGTCTCCGGGTTGTACGGCGGCGACACCACAAGCGTCGCCGGTCGTCCCGAGCCGCGCTCGAGCTGCTCGATCTGCGCCTGCGTCGCGATCTGGCCGATGCCGACGACCGCGGTCAGCGCGAGCACCGCGATCGCGACGCCGATGAGGCTCAGGATGACGCGCGCCTTGTGGACGCGGAACTCCGCCCACGCCTCGATGAACGCCCCGATGAACCCGTTCACAGCGACCTCGGCGCGAACGGATCGACGAATGCCACCTCGCGCTGCCCCGCCCGCGCCGCGTCGGTCACCGGGTGGAGCACGCCGCCGTCGAGACGGTACCGACGGCTCGCGAGCGACGCCACCGACGGGTCATGCGTGATCGTGATGAGCGCGGCACCGCTCTGCGCGGCGACCTCGTCGAGCAGGTGCATGACCTTCTGGCCGGTATCGACATCGAGCGCGCCGGTCGGCTCGTCGGCGAGGATGAGGCGCGGACCGCGCACGAGCGCCCTGGCGATCGCGACACGCTGCTGCTCGCCACCCGACAGGCGATCCGGCGTCGAATGCAGGCGGTGCCCGAGACCGACGCGCTCGAGCATCTCCGCGGCGATCCGACGTCGATTCCAGAACTCCCTGCCCTGCGCATAGAGCAGCGGCGTCATGACGTTCTCGAGGGCCGTGCGCCGAGGCAGCAGGTTGAACTGCTGGAAGACGAAGCCGACGTCCCGGCCGCGGGTCCGGTCCCTCCGACCGCCCGAGAGCGCCTCGACCGGGATGCCCTCGAAGAGGATCACCCCGCTCGTGGGATTGTCGATGAGTCCGAGGAGGTTCAGCAGCGTCGTCTTGCCGGAGCCGGACGGACCCACGATGCTCACGTGCTCCCCGCCGCCCACCTCGAGGTCGATGCCCTTGAGGATCTCGAGCCGGGAGCCGTCAGGCAGGTCGACCGACCGCGTCACGCCCTCCAGGCGGATGAGACTCATTCCACCACGCCCTCGCACACGGTCCCGCCGGTCTCATCGACCCAGCAGTCCTCGACCACCGGCTCATCGAACGGCCTGCCCGGCTCGATCGGGAACCCGATCCCCGGATCATCGCCCGGCGCACCAGGGACGAACTGGAGGAGCTCATCGCCCTCCTCGAGCCCGCTCACGATCTGCACCATCGCACCATCGCTCATCCCGAGCTCGACCGTGCGCTCCTCGGTGGAGCCATCCGGGAGCACGAGCCACACGATGCCCGACTCCGCCGCGCCGAGCACCGCGCTCGTCGGCACCACGAGCACATCCTCCGCGACGCCGCCCGCCAGGACGACCTCCGCCAGGAGCCCCGCGAACACCGTCACATCCTGCGGGACCTTGCAGCGAAGCGTCGGACTCGAGACCGCCTCGCTCGAATCATCGCCCTCAATCGGCATGAGGATCACCAGATCCGTGCACATGAACGGCGCAGGCCCACCGGCGACGGTGACGAGCGCCTCCGTCGGCCGCTGCACGATGCGGTACATCTGCTCCGGCGGGATCTCCCCGGACACGTTGAAGGTCGGCGGCGCGACCGCGCCGATCGGCTCCCCCGCCGCCGTCGAGGTGCCGACCAGCGTCGGGAAGCGGGACAGGATCCCATCCGACGGCGAATGCACGTCCTCGACGACCGTGACATAGTCGCCATCCGCATCGAGCCGCTCACCACGGAGCTTCACCAGCGGCTGCCCCGCCGTGACCGTATCGCCCTGCCTGGCGTACACCTCCACGACCGAGCCGGTCACCGTCGCAAGGATCTCGATCGCCGGGTCCGGGGCAATCGTCCCGGAGAGCACGACGTCGTTCGTGATCGTGCCGCGGGTCACGACGATGTGCGGCTCCACGATCTCACCGCCGGGCCGGTCGGGACCGACCGCCCGGGTGTCATCCGGGAAGAAGGCGATCTTGACGAGCGCTGCGGCGATGAGCGCGACGACGACGAGCCACAGCACCGCCATCACACGGCGAAACACGGTCATGCAGCGACCCTAGAGCCAGGCGGCACCTCGCGTCGCTCGAGGCACGCCTCGAAGTCGCTGAACGAGCCTCCTGCGGCATCCTCGCGGGTGTGAGCGCCGGACCGCGTCAGTAGGTGCTGTCGGACGCCCTGCCGTCGAGCACGGCGCGGGTCGACGAGAGACCGAGGCGACTGGCCCCAGCCTCGACCATCGCCTCCGCCTGCGCCGCGTCGCGGATGCCGCCCGACGCCTTCACGCCGAGCCGATCCTCGACCGTCTGGCGCATGAGCTGCACCGCGTGGACGCTCGCGCCGCCAGCCGGGTGGAACCCCGTCGACGTCTTCACGAAATCCGCACCCGCCGCCTCCGCAGCGCGGCACACCGCGACGATCGCCGCATCGCTGAGGACCGCGGACTCGATGATGACCTTCAGGACCGCGCCCGGAATCGCCTCGCGCACCGCACGGATGTCCGACTCGACCGACTCGTAGTCGCCCTCGACCGCGGCGCCGACATCGATCACCATGTCGATCTCTGACGCGCCATCGGCGACCGCGAGCGCGGCCTCGCGCGCCTTGACCTCGCTGAGGTGCTTGCCGCTCGGGAAGCCGACGACCGCGGCGATCTTGAGATCGCTGCCAGCCGGAATCGCGGCCACCGCGGTCCGCACCATGTTGGGCGAGACGCACGCGGAGTACGTGCCGAGCTCCGCAGCCTCGGCGACGAGCGAGGCGACATCGGCCTTCGTCGCCTCCGGCTTGAGGAGCGTGTGGTCGATGAGCTTCGCGAGATCCGTCACGCACCCATTGTCGCGCACGACTCCGAGCGTGACCAGGGCACCAGATCAGGCGTCGATGACGACCGGCACGATCATCGGCCGGCGACGGTGCTGGGTGTTGACCCAGCGGCCGACCGTGCGACGCACCACCTGCGAATACGAGTGCACATCGCGCACGCCGTTGTCCGCGGCCTCCTTGAGCGCGGTCACGATCTTCGGGACGACCTCGTCGAACACGTGCTCGTCCTCCGCGAAACCGCGCGCCTGGATCTCCGGGCCGACGATCGGCTTGCCCGTCTGCAGGTCGAGCGCGACGAAGATCGAGATGAAGCCCTCCTCGGCGAGGATGAGGCGGTCCTTCAGATCCGCCTCCGTGATCTCGCCGACGCTCGAGCCATCCACATAGATCGACTCCAGATCGAGCTGGCCGACGACGCGCACCTCGCCGTCCGCCATGTCGACGACCGTGCCGTTCTCGACGACGAACGCGCGATCCTCCGGCACCCCCGTCTCGATCGCGAGCGCGGCATTCGCGATCAGGTGGCGGACCTCGCCATGGACCGGCATGACATTCCGCGGCTTGAGGATGTTGTACACGTACAGGAGCTCGCCCGCCGCAGCGTGACCCGAGGTGTGCACCTTCGCGTTGCCCTTGTGGATCACGGTCGCGCCGAGCTTCATGAGGTTGTTGATGACGCGGTACACCGAGTTCTCGTTGCCCGGGATGAGGCTCGAGGCGAGGATGACCGTGTCGCCCTTGCCGACCTTGATCTGATGATCGGAGTTCGCCATCCGCGCGAGCACCGCCATCGGCTCGCCCTGCGACCCGGTCGACATGAAGACGAGGCGGTCGTCCGGGTAGTCATCCGCGTGCTTGAGCTCGATCAGGACGTCCTCGGGGATCGTCAGGTAGCCGAGCTCCGCGGCGATCTGCATGTTGCGGACCATCGAGCGGCCCACGAGCGCGACCTTCCGGCCGTTCGCCGCGGCCGCATCCAGCACCTGCTGGACGCGGTGCACATGGCTCGAGAAGCTCGCCACGATGACGCGTCGCTCCGCGCGGGCCATGACCGACTCGATGACCGGTCCGATGTCGCGCTCATGCGGCGTGAACCCCGGCACGTCCGCATTCGTCGAGTCGACGAGCGCGAGATCGAGGCCCTCCTCGCCGACGCGCGCGAAGGCGCGGAGGTCGGTGATGCGCCCGTCGAGCGGGAGCTGGTCCATCTTGAAGTCGCCCGTGTGCAGCACGCTGCCGGCCTTCGTCCGCACGACGACCGCGAGGGCGTCCGGGATCGAATGGTTCACGGCGATGAACTCGAGATCGAAGTGGCCGAGCTGCTCGCGCCGCCCCTCCTCCACCGTGAGCGTGTACGGCTTGATGCGATGCTCCTTGAGCTTCGCCTCGACGAAGGCGAGCGTCAGGGTCGAGCCGATGATCGGGATGTCCGGCTTGAGCCGCAGCAGGTACGGCACCGCGCCGATGTGGTCCTCGTGCCCATGCGTGAGCACGACCCCGACGACATCGTCCAGCCGCGACTTGATCGGCCCGATGTCCGGCAGGATCAGGTCGACGCCGGGATGGTTCTCCTCGGGGAAGAGCACGCCGCAGTCGATGATGAGGATCTGCCCATCGATCTCGAACGCGGCCATGTTGCGGCCGACCTCCCCGAGGCCCCCGAGCGGGATGATGCGGAGGACACCCGGCTCAAGCGCCGGCGGATCGATGATTCGGTCTGCTGCCATCGACGTATCCCGAATCCCGCCTCAGCGGGTGTGCCCTGCCGCCTTCGGGAGCGCACCGCCAGCCGCGGCGTTGGGGTCGGGACGGAAGTTCGAGAAGTCCACACCGGCCGCCGCGGTCACCTCGGCGAGATCCGCCTCGATGAGCGCCGCCTCGTGCTCCTCCGGGCCCACGAGCGGGAGACGGACGCGCGGCGAGCTGATGCGGCCGAGCCCGTGCAGCACGTACTTGGCCGCGACCGTGCCGGGCACGCGCGTCATGATCGCGCGAGCGAGCGGCTCGAGCGCCTTGTGCGCCGCGGTCGCCGTCGCCAGGTCGTTGCGATTCACCGCATCGACGATCGTGCGGTACGGCGCCGCCGAGATGTTCGCCGTGACGCCGATGAGGCCCGCGGCCCCGATCGACATGTGCGGGAGGACGTTCGAGTCGTCGCCCGAGAAGTACAGCAGATCGGTCGAGTTCAGCACGCGGCTCACCTCGGCGAAATCGCCCTTCGCATCCTTGACGGCGACGATGTTCGGGTGCTTGCTGGCCCGCACGATCGTCTCGTAGCGGATCGGGACACCCGTGCGGCCCGGGATGTCGTACAGGATGACCGGGAGGTCGACCGAATCCGCGATGAGGCGGAAGTGGGTGAGGATGCCCGCCTGCGACGGCTTGTTGTAGTACGGCGTGACGATCATGATGCCGTCGGCGCCAGCCGCCTGCGAATCGCGGTAGTGCTCGATCGCGTGCGCGGTCTCATTCGACCCGCCACCGGTGATGACCTTCGCGCGGTTGCCCGCGACGGCCTTCGCCGTCTTCACCAGGCGCAGCTTCTCGTCATCCGTGAGCGTGCTCGTCTCGCCGGTCGTGCCGGAGACGACGATGCCGTCCGCGCCAGCGTTGATGACGGAATCGATGTGCCGCTCGACGTCATCCCATGCGACCTCGCCATCGGAGGTGAATGGGGTCACGAGGGCGACGAGGACCTGACCGAACGGGTTCTGCTGCGTAGCCACTCGCCAAGGCTACCGCGGCTCGGTCCCAGCCATCGGCAGGGCTCAGGCGCCCGGCGGCGTCCAGGTGCTCACGCGCGTGAGCTCGGCGACCTCATCGCTCGCAAGCTCGAGCTGCCCCGCGGCGAGCAGCTCCGCGAGCTGGCGCGGGTTCGTCGCCGAGGCGAGCGGGGCGGCGACCGTCGGCTGCGCGCGCAGCCACGCGAGCGCGACCGCCGCCGGCGTCACGCCGTGCGCCTTGGCGATCTCGTCGAGCGTGTCGAGGATCTCCAGACCCTGCGGCGAGACGTACTTCACCGCGCCCTGCGCACGGGGCGAGGCGCCCTCGGGGATGTCCTTCGTACGGTACTTCCCGGTCAGGAAGCCCCGCGCCAGGCCGAAATACGGGATGAGGCTCAGCTCGTGTTGCTCGGCGATCGGGATGATGTGGTCCTCGACATCGTTGCGATGCACGAGGTTGTAGTGCGGCTGGATGGCGACCGGGCGGGCGGGGCCGTCACCCGCGATGCGAATCCACTCCTCGATGCGCGCGGGCTCGAAGTTGGACACTGCGACATAGCGGACCAGACCATCGCGCACGAGGCTCGCGAAGCCCTCGACGATCTCCTCCATCGCCAGGTCCGGGTCGTCATAGTGCGCGTAGTACAGATCAATGACATCGATGCCCATGCGACGCAGCGAGGCCTCCGCGGCCGCGCGGACGTTCGCCGGGGCGAGACCCTGGAACTCGGGGTGCTTGGCGACCTTCGTCGCGATGACGACCTCGTCGCGGCGCCCCGACCGCCGCAGCCACTCGCCGATGAGCGTCTCGGACTCGCCGCCGACATTCCCCGGCACCCACGCGCTGTACGAGTCGGCGGTGTCGAGGAGGTTGCCGCCGCCGTCGACCCAGGGATCGAGGATGCTCGCGGTGTCCTCCGGCGAGACGGTGAAGCCGAAGACGTTGCAGCCGAGGCCGATGGGGAAGACGTCCAGATCTGAGGTGCCGATTCGAGTCACGGCACCAGCAAACACCATGCCGCCGACGTCACGGGAGCACCCGCGGCGGGGTGATTCGACAGATCGAAATCGCTACGGCGCGACACGGCCGTTCGCGTTGAACGCCTCCGCGGTGAGCGGCATGATCTCCACCCAGAGCGCCTCCATCTTCTCCGCGACCATCTCGATCTCCCGCTGCGGGAACGACGGGAAGTGCGTGCCCTCGCGCTTCGTCCGCAGCGACAGGAAGTTCATGAGCGATCGGGCATTCATCGTCACGTACATCGAGGAGTAGATGTTGAGCGGCAGGACGATGCGGGCGACCTCGCGCGCGATGCCCGCGTCGAGCATGCGCTGGTACGACTCATAGGCGGCGATCGCGGTGCGACGCGCCTCCTGAGCCGCGAGCTCCGACTGCTCGGGGGTCCCCTCGACGAACTCGTAATGCCCCGTCTTGCCGACCTGGACGAGACGGCGATCCCGCGCCGGCACGTAGAAGACGGGACGCAGCTCGCGGTAGCGACCCGACTCCTCGTTGTACGAGGCGATGCGGTGGCGCATGAACTCGCGGAACACGAAGATCGGCGCCTGCACGTAGAAGGTCATCGAGTTGTGCTCGAACGGCGAGCCGTGCCGGTCCCGCATGAGGTAGTTGATGAGACCGCGGTCGCGCGCCGAGGCCTCCTCGGCGGACACCGCCGACTCCAGCGTCTGCTCCCCCATGGTCGAGACACGGGCGGCGAACAGGACGTCGCTGTCATGCGCGCTCGAACGGACGAGCTCGACGGTGACGTCGGAACGGAACTCGATGGCTGGCTGCGAGGTGGGCGCGTCGGTCACGATGGCCACGATAGCCGCGCCACGGTAATCCGTCGTCACACACGGCCGCACGTCGCCCAGGACACCTAGCGTGGAGACGTGGACCCGCTCATCGCGATCCTCATCACCGCCGCCGTCATCCTCATCGCGGCGGTGCTCGCCGTGGCCTGGAGGCGGACCCGCGGTCGGGCCACGCGCATCGACCGCACCGTGCGCTTCACGCCAGACGAGCTGCCCGGGCTCGAGCTCGGTCGCGGCGCGACGCTCGTGCAGTTCTCCACCGAGTACTGCACCACCTGCCCCGCCACCCGGCGCCAGCTCGCGCACATCGCCTCCGAGCGGGACGGCGTCGCCCACGTCGACATCGACCTGACCCACCGACCCGAGCTCGCCAAGCAGCTCCGAATCCTGCAGACCCCGACCGTCTTCGTCCTCGACGCCGACGGACGGCTCACCACGCGATTCGGCGGGGCACCGCGCCGCGCCGACGTCGTCGCGGCCCTCGAGCCCCTCGTACCACTACCGGAATGGAACCTGTGATGACTGGACCCCAGCAGCCCAAGCCCATCGACGCACGCGGCCCGAGGTTCGGCGCCGGGATCACCTTCGTCCTGTCCGTCGCCGCCCTCGTCACAGGCCTCATCGGCGGCTTCGAGCGCACCGCCGCCGAACGCGCAGCCAGCCCCGCGTTCATCCTCCTCGCCATCGCATGGCTCGCCTTCGCCCTCGGCACATTCTTCGGCAACGGCGCGAGCCCGTGGTCGATCATCTTCCGCGCGCTCGTGCAGCCGAGGCTTTCCAAGCCCGCTCCGACCGAGGATGCGCGCCCCCCGCGATTCGCGCTCGGCGTCGGATTCGCCCTGTCCACCGCGGGCCTCGTCCTCGACCTCGTCGGCGTCCCATGGGCGCTCGAGGTCGCCGCGGCATTCATCGTCATCGCGTCCTTCCTCAACGCATTCGCGAACTTCTGCCTCGGCTGCCAGATGTACCTGCTGCTCGTGCGCGCCGGCATCATCCGCGTGCGCACGCCGATCGCGAGCTAGGCCTGTCGGGAAACGCTCCCCACGCGTACCCTGGGCCACATGGCAGTTACGAGCGAAGCAACGACCCTGTGGAAGGGCACCCTCACCGGTGGCAGCGGCACGACGAACCTCGACACCTCGGGCGCGGCGACGCTGCCGGTCACCTGGGCGTCGCGATCCGGAGCCGCATCCGACACCACGACCCCGGAGGAGCTCATCGCTGCGGCGCACTCCGCCTGCTACTCGATGGCGCTGTCGCACACCCTCACCGAGCACGGCACGCCGCCCGAGTCCATCCAGGTCGTCGCGGCCGTCACCTTCCAGCCGGGCACCGGGATCACCGGCTCGCACCTGCTCGTGAACGCGAAGGTGCCAGGCATCAGCGAAGCCGACTTCCTCCGCATCACCGACGAGGTCAAGGACGGCTGCCCCGTCTCGCAGGCCCTCTCGGGGATCTCGATCACCCTCGAGGCGACGCTGTCCTGATCGCGGTCCGCATCGCCCATCTCGCGCGCGAGCGATCGCCCGCGACGTCATAGGCGAGCGCGAGCCGCACCCAGGCGCGCCACGAGGCGTCATCGGCCTCCACCTCGACACGGAAACGGTCGAAGTCGGCCTTCGCCGCCTCCCTGTCGACGCGGCCGCTCGGAAGCCGCGGCAGGTCATCGACCGGCAGACCGCCCTCCTCGGCGAGCCGTCGGATCAGCCGCTGGCCACGCGCCATGAAGATGAACTCCGACACGAGCCACCAGATCGCCAGCAGCGGCAGGAACAGCAGCGTCCAGCCGATGATCTGCGCGAGCAGCTGCGGCGCGAGGATGCACGTGATCGCGTAGTTGATCGTGAACGCGATGTAGATCCCGAGCAGGACCGACATCACGATGACGCCGAGGCGAGGCGCGTTCATGCGTCGGACGCCGCGGCACCGCCGGAGGCGCCGCTCGCCGAGTCGTCGCGGGCGGTCGCGGTCAGACCGAGCGCGACATCGATGCCGAGCACCGCATCGAGACCCACGACGACCTCGTCACGCGCCTCCGCGGTGCGGGCGAGCGACGCGCGGATGCCCGCCTCATACGACGCCGGGGAGATCGTGTCGTGGGTGATCCGCAGCGTCTCGCCGGGCCCGCCGAAGACGACCTCCTGCCGCGCGATGATGCCCGCCATGCGCAGCGAGTGGATCGGGATGCCCGCCACCTGCTGGCCGCGAGCGCGCTGATCCGCGAACGGCGCCGCCACCGGGCCCAGCTCGCTGCGCTGCGCCGCCATCAGCTCCGCAGTGCGCACCGACGTGCCCGACGGCGAGTCGACCTTCTGCGCGTGGTGCGACTCGATGATCTCCGCCGAGTCGAAATACCGCGCACCGATCGCCGCGAACGCGCTGCCCAGCACCGAGCCGAGCGAGAAGTTCGGGATGACCACCGCGCCAGACCCAGGATGCGCGGCGACGAGACGGCGCAGGCCCTCGATGCGGTCCGCCGACCAGCCGGACGTGCCGACGAGCACGCGCCTGCCATTCGACACCAGGTACTCGACGATCCCCGGCGAAGCGAGAGGGGTCGTCGCATCCACCACGACATCTGCGCGCAGCGCCGCCTCGATCGAATCCGCGCTCGTGAGCGCCGCGACGAGCTTGGCGCCCTCGAGGGACTCGACGACCTTGACGACGACGGAACCGAGGCGCCCGAATGCGCCGACGACGGCGACCGTGTAACTCACGCCACAAGCCTACGGCGCGGCACCAGGCCCCGGAGCGCAGACCTCCCCGTCAGCCGAGCACATCCTCCGTGACCGGACCGACCGCGCTCAGCACACGCGGGCTGCTCGCGAGCCGAGCGGCGAGCCGCTGGACCCCCTCCGGCGTCACCTGGGCGATCCGCTCCGTCCACGCATCGAGATCGATGAACTCGCCGAGGCTCAGCTCAGCGCGCCCCAGGCGGTTCATGCGCGCATCGGAATCCTCGAGCGCGAGCGCACCCGAACCGCTGATGTTGCCGACCGCCCGCGTCAGCTCCTCCTCGCTGATCGGCTCGGTCGCCATGCGCTCGAGCTCCGCCGCCATCACATCCACCACCTCGCGGACCTTGCGCGGCGTGCACGAGGCGGACATGCCGAAGAAGCCCGCATCCGAGTACCCGGGTGCGAACGAGTACACCGAGTACACCAGGCCGCGGCGCTCGCGGATCTCCTGGAACAGCCGGCTCGACATCCCGCCGCCGAGGACCGTCGACAGCACCGCGAGCTCGGGACGCTCCGCATCCGTCGCCGTGATCCCGGGCGTGCCGAGGATCAGATTCACCTGCTCGAGGGGGCGGTCCACCACGACGAGCGGTCGCGTGCCGGTGAGGGCCGCAGGCGTCGTCGAACGCCGCGGCACCGGATCGGCGGACACCGACATGTCCCAGCCGCCCTGCGCGAGCCCCCGCACGACCGCATCGACGAGTGCCTCGTGATCGATCGCACCAGCGGCCGTCACCACCAGCTCGGACGGGCGGTAGTGCTCGCGGTAATGTCCCACGACGCGATCGCGCGACACCCCCTCGATGCTCTCCGGGCTGCCGCCGATCGGGCGCGCGAGCGGATGCTCGCCGAAGAGCGCCTCCGCGAACCGCTCCCCCGCGACATCACCAGGGTCGTCGTCCGCCATCGCGAGCTCCTCGAGGATCACCCCGCGCTCGGTCTCGAACTCCTCCGGATCGATCAGGCTCGCCGCGAGCATGTCCGCGAGGACCTCGACCGCCATCGGCACATCCTTGTCGCGGACCTTCGCGAAATAGCACGTGTACTCCTTCGCGGTCGCCGCGTTGTGCTCGCCGCCGACACCGTCGAACGCCGTCGCGATGTCGAGCGCCGTGCGCGAGCGAGTCCCCTTGAACAGCAGGTGCTCGAGGAAATGCGTCGAGCCGAAGGCACCATCGGCCTCATCGCGCGAGCCCGCCTGGATCCAGAACCCGATCGTCGCCGACTGGGCGCCAGGCATGCGCTCGGTCAGGACGCGGAGCCCCGAGGGGTGCACCGTGCGAGAGACCTGGGTGCCTCCCGCCGCCTCAAAGCTCATGGACTGAAGGATCGGCAGCGCTACACCAGGCACCCCGGAAGCCTACCTGCGACCAGCGCGGCGGAGGGCCCGATCAGCGCTGGGCGGACACCTCGTCGAGCGCCGCGACCTGCTGGCGAGTCAGCCCGATCAGCGGGGCCGCGAGGAGCTCGTGGAGCTGCTCGACGCTCGTCGCCGAGACGACCGGGGCGACGACATTCGGACGCGTCAGGAGCCACGCGACCGCGACGGTCGCCATCGGGATGCCCTGCTCCTCGGCGACGTCCTCGACGACCGACAGGATCCGCGAGCCGCGCCGCGACAGATGCGGTTTGAGGTCGCGGGCGCGCTGCGAGCGGTCGATCTCCGCGCGCGAGCGGTACTTGCCGCTCAGGAAGCCGCCCGCGATCACGTGGCGAGGCAGGACCGCGAGATCCTGCGCCTCGACGACCGGTGCGTACTCGCGCTCGTACTCGGCGCGATTCATGAGCGAATACGGGCTCTCGAGCGCGACCATCGGCGCCACCCCGAGCATGCCGCACGCCACCCTCGCCTCCACCAGACGCTCCGCACGGTGATCGGAGGTGCCGAATGCGCGGACCTTGCCCTCGCGGATGAGGCGATCGACCGCGAGCAGCGTCTCATCGAACGGCGTCTCCGCCTCATCGACATGCAGCAGCAGGATGTCGATCGTCTCGGTGCGTAGCCGCCGGAGGGAGGCCTCCACCGCCTGCGTGATCGACTTGGCCGACACCCCGGGGAAGTCCGCGGAGCGACCCACCTTCGTCGCGATCGTCACACGGTCGCGGTTGCGACGGGATGCGAGCCACGAGCCGATGATCGTCTCGCTGCGCCCACCCGCATAGGAGTCCGCGGTGTCGATGAGCTGACCGCCGCTGTCGACGAAGGCGTCGAGGATCATGTGCGAGGCGGCGTCGGCGACGAGCCAGCCGAAGACGTTCGCCCCGAGCGCGAGGGGGAAGACCGAGAGGCCCGAATCCCCGATGCGGCGGCGAGCCGGCGTCACGAGTCGCGTGTTCGGCCCGGTCGAGATGCGCGGCTGCGGACCGGTCTCGACCACGGTCGCCGCTGGCGACACCGGGACGGGCTCTGCGGACACTCGTGAATTCCTTCCTGTGGGAAGGGTACGACCGCGATGCACGCCCACGGGCGCATGAGACCGAACCGTTATCCGCGTGTCGGATTTTCGCCTGATGGCAACACGATCCCCAGCAGGAGCACCAACGGCGAAGGCCCCGGATCGGATCAACCGACCGGGGCCTTCGCGCTCAGCGGATCAGGCCTCGACAGCCTTCGCCTCGTCTGCCTTCGTCGCGTCCTCGTCGAGGATCGCGAGCGACAGCTTGCCGCGGTCGTCGATCTTCGTGATCTCGACCTGGATCTTCTGCCCGACCGACAGGACGTCCTCGAGGTTCTCGACGCGCTTGCCACCGGCGAGCTTGCGAGCCTCGGACACGTGCAGGAGGCCGTCCTTGCCCGGCGTGAGCGAGATGAACGCGCCGAACGTCGCGAGCTTCACGACCGTGCCGAGGAAGCGCTCGCCGACCTCGGGCATCTGCGGGTTCGCGATCGCGTTGACCGCGGCGCGCGCAGCCTCGGCCGAGGCGGCGTCGGTCGCGCCGATGTAGACGGTGCCGTCGTCCTCGATCGAGATCTCCGCACCCGTCTCGTCCTGGATGCCGTTGATCGTCTTGCCCTTCGGGCCGATGAGCTCGCCGATCTTGTCGACGGGGATCTTCACCGAGATGACGCGCGGCGCCGTCGGAGCCAGCTCGTCCGGACCGTCGATCGCCTCGTTGATGACCGCGAGGATCGCCGTGCGAGCCTCCTTGGCCTGCTTCAGCGCGCCGGCGAGCACCGAGGCGGGGATGCCGTCGAGCTTCGTGTCGAGCTGGAGCGCGGTCACGTACTCGGGCGTGCCCGCGACCTTGAAGTCCATGTCGCCGAGGGCGTCCTCCGCACCGAGGATGTCGGTGAGGGTCGCGTAGCGGGTCTCGCCGTCGACGACGTCGGAGACGAGGCCCATCGCGATGCCCGCGACCGGGGCGCGCAGCGGCACACCGGCGTTGAGCAGGGACAGGGTCGAGGCGCACACCGAGCCCATCGACGTCGAGCCGTTGGAGCCGAGCGCCTCGGAGACCTGGCGGATCGCGTAGGGGAACTCCTCGCGCGACGGCAGCACGGGGACGAGAGCGCGCTCGGCGAGGAAGCCGTGCCCGATCTCGCGACGCTTCGGCGAGCCGACGCGACCCGTCTCACCCGTCGAGTAGGGCGGGAAGTTGTAGTGGTGCATGTAGCGCTTCGACGTGATGGGCGACAGCGAGTCGATCTGCTGCTCCATCTTGAGCATGTTGAGCGTCGTGACGCCGAGGATCTGCGTCTCGCCGCGCTGGAAGATCGCCGAGCCGTGCACGCGCGGGATGACCTGCACCTCGGCGTCGAGCGCGCGGATGTCCTTCAGGCCGCGGCCGTCGATGCGGACGCCCTCCGTGAGGATGCGCGTGCGCACGATCTTCTTGGTCACGGCCTTGTACGCGGCCGACACCTGGCTGACCGCCTCCTCGGGAAGCTCGCCCGCGGCGACCTTCTCCGCGATGGCCTCCTTGACGCGGGCCTTGAGCGCGTCGTCGGCGTCCTGACGGGCGACCTTCTCCGCGATGCGGTAGATGTCCGAGAGCTCGGCGGCGGCGAGCTCCTCGACCGCGGCGTAGACCTCGTCGGTGTAGTCGGCGAAGAGCGGGTACTCCTTGATCTCCTTCGCGGACTGCGCGGCGAGTTCCGACTGGGCTGCGACGAGCTGCTTGATGAACGGCTTCGCCGCCTCGAGGCCCTGCGCGACGACCTCCTCGTCGGGCTTCACAGCGCCGGCGCGGATGAGGTCCCACGACGTCTCGGTCGCCTCGGCCTCGACCATCATGATCGCGACCTCGCCGTCCGGCAGCACGCGGCCGGCGACCGTGAGGTCGAAGACGGCGTCGGCGAGCTGCGAATGCTTCGGGAACGCGACCCACTGGCCGTCGATGAGCGCGAGGCGCACACCGGCGATGGGGCCGGAGAACTGGATGCCGCTGATCGCGGTCGATGCGCTCGCCGCGTTGATCGCGAGCGCGTCGTAGAACTCGTCGGGGGCGATCGAGAGGACCGTCACGACGATCTGGACCTCGTTGCGCAGCCCGTCGGCGAACGACGGGCGCAGCGGGCGGTCGATCAGACGGCACACGAGGATCGCCTCGGTCGAGGGACGCCCCTCGCGACGGAAGAACGAGCCGGGAATCTTGCCCGCGGCGTACGAGCGCTCCTCGACGTCGACCGTCAGCGGGAAGAAGTCGAAGCCCTCACGGGGCTGCTTGCCGATGCTCGTCGCCGAGAGGAGCATCGTGTCGTCGTCGAGGTACGCGACCACCGCACCCTGCGCCTGCTGCGCGAGTCGACCCGTCTCGAAGCGGATCTTGCGCTTGCCGAACCCGCCGTTGTCGATCACGGTCTCGGCGAACTTGATTTCGGGACCCTCCAATAGGGTTCCTTCCTTTCTTCATGCGCGCCATGCGGGCGCGCGCCATCGTTCGGCAGGAACGGGCAGGAAGGGAACCGAGATGCGCCTGGGGCGCTGGATCGGGACTGCTCTGGTCAACAGTCGAAACCCACCGAGAGAACCTCGGGGAGCCACCACCGTGGACCAGCTTCGAGCCCGCCTGCTCCTGTTTGCTCCGGAAAGTCTAGCAACCGGGCTGGGATTCCGTCCCTGCCGCGCCGGATCCTGTCGGCGAACTGTCGGGAAATCCGGCGCGAGTCGCGCATGAGGACCCACTCCCCCGCCCGCGCGCACCAGGATCCGGACCCCGCTCCCGGGAATGCGGAAGGCCCGCCTCCCACCGGGGAGACGGGCCTTCAGAAGACTCGCGTGACGCTCGCGCTCAGCGACGGAGGCCGAGACGCTCGATCAGGCTGCGGTAGCGCATGATGTCGACGTCCTGGAGGTAGCTGAGGAGGCGGCGGCGCTGACCGACGAGGAGGAGGAGGCCACGACGCGAGTGGTGGTCGTGCTTGTGCTCCTTCAGGTGCTCGGTGAGGTCCTTGATCCGCTTGGTGAGGATCGCGACCTGCACCTCCGGGGAACCGGTGTCGCCCGGGTGCGTGGCGTACTCGTCGATGATCGCCTTCTTCGTTTCTGCGTCGAGTGCCATATGGCGACCCACCTTTCCTCTCGCTGCGCGGTGCCCGAGGCCTCTCCTCGAGCGCTCTGTATCCGCGGCCGGTTCACGGCAACCGCAACAGTCTACACCGTCGACAGCTCAGCGGAGCGCGAGCAGATCCGCGTGATGCCGCTCCGCGACATTCGGGTGCGAGCGCAGCCGCGACTTGAGCGCGTTCTCACCATACGTCGAGTGGATGGGATTGTCCTCGCCGTACGCGCGGACCCCGCGCGCCTCAACCGCGAGCTCCGGCGGCAGCGTCAGCTGCGGGACCACCTGGTCGAGCTGCGGGTTGTAGAAGAACGGCACCGAGATGCGGTCCTCGCCGGCGGGCGGCGAGATGACCCGGTGGATCGTCGCGGTGAGGTACCCGCCGGTCGCCCACTCGAGGAGCTCGCCGATATTCACGACGAGTCCACCCGGGATCGACGGGATGTCGATCCAGTCGCCGTCGAGCTCGACCTGCAGCCCGCCCTTGCCCGGCTCGATCCACAGGAGCGTGATCATGCCCGAGTCCTTGTGGCCGCCGACGCCCTGGCGGTCCGCATCCGACTCGTCCCTGCCCGGGTAGCGCACGACCTTGATGAGCGTCGAAGGCCGCTCGCCGAACGCCGCGTCGAGCGCATCCGGAGCCTGGCCGAGGGATTCGCACCACGCGTGGAGGAGGCGCTCCGCGACGCCGATGAGCGTCGAGCGCCACGCGGTGAGCACCTCGCGGAACTCCGGGAGCGCGACCGGCCACTGATTCGGCCCCTCGAGGCGCAGATAGGCGGGCGAGTCCTCGCTGAGCTCGAGGGCGGGGCGATCCGGGCCGAGGTCGATCTGCTCGCGCCAGTCGACCCGGCCCTGCGTGCGCTCTCCCCCTACGCGCGTGTAGCCGTAGAAGTGCGGGCTGTTGACGTTCTCGATCGCGAGCTTGTCCTCCTCCGGGAGGTCGAAGAACGCCCGCGCGACCCGGTGCAGATCGGCCTGCAGCGCATCCGGGATCCCGTGCCCCGTGAGGACGAAGAAGCCGATCTCGTGCGTCGCACGGCGGAGGTCTGCTCGGAACCGCTCAGCCGCCTGGGGGCCTGCGTCGAGAGTGGAGAGGTCGAGGATCGGAATCGGGCTCGTCATGGCATTCACGCTAGGCACCGCTCCGTCCCGAGACGCCCTGGATTTCGCTCTGTGACGCCCGTCCGTTTCGCCCTGTTACGAAGTCAGGCGCCGCGGACCCCGCGACCGCGCGACGCGACCGCGACTCACGCGAAGACGCGCTCGAACGGGTCCAGGCTGATGCGCTGCGCGAGCACCGCCTTCGCCCATTCCTTGGCGGTGTGGAGGCTGTGGTCACGGTAGTTGCCGCACTCGATCGCCGACACGCCGGGGACATCCGACCACTCGGCGACCTCGGCGACGAACTCGAGCGACTCGGTGAGCGCGTCGACCACCTCGGCGATCGTCGGCTCGCCCCACACGATGAGGTGGAAGCCGGTGCGGCACCCGAACGGCGACAGGTCGATGACGCCGTCGAGCCGATCGCGGATGAGGCTCGCGAGGATGTGCTCGAGCGTGTGGATGCCGGCGGTCGGGATCTCCTGGACGTTGGGCTGGACGAGCCGCACGTCGAAGTTGGTGATCGTCCCGCCGCCGGGACCGCGCTCGACGCCGATGCGGCGCACGTAGGGGGCGATCACTGCGGTGTGGTCGAGCTGGAAGCTCTCGATCTGGGCCATGGGTTCCCTGCCTTGCCTCTCGTTTCGTTCGGTGGATGTCATCGGGCGCGGGCGTCGGCGGCGAGCCGCTCGACGAGCTCCGCGAGGGTGGCGTCGTCGGAGACGAGGCCGAGGCGCACGAAGCCTCGACCGCCGGGACCGAATCCCGACCCCGGGGCGACGGCGATCCGCAGCTCGCTGCGGAGACGGTCGGCGAAGGCGACATCATCCTCGACGCCCGGGACGCGCGCCCAGACGAAGAACGTGCCCTCCGGCGAGGACAACTCCCAGCCGAGCGAGCGCAGTCCCGCGACGAGGAGGTCCCGGCGACGCTGATACGTCGCGGTGAGCTCGCGCACGAGCTCCTGGTCGCCGTCGAGTGCCGCGGCCGCGGCCTCCTGCGTCGCGCCGAAGATCGTGCTGAACGCATGCGCCTGGTACGCGCGCATCGCCGCGATGATCGACGCGTTGCCCACCGCGTAGCCGAAGCGCCAGCCAGCCATGGAGTATGTCTTGGACAGCGTCTGCACCTCGACCGTGTGCTCGTGGCCGCGGTCGACCTGGAGCGCCGACAGCGGCCTGCGGCCGTCGAAGCCGAGGGAGGCGTACGCGAAGTCGTGGATGAACGCCGCACCCGTCCGCCGCGCGAATGCGATCGCGCCCTCGAAGGTCTCGGGCCTCGCGAGCGCCCCGGTCGGGTTGTTCGGGTAGTTGAGGAGCAGGACCGCCGCCTCGTCGACGCCGGCGACGGCGTCGAAGTCGGGCTGGAAGCTCGGGGCTCGCAGCGGCACGTCGATGACGCGCGCCCCGGCGAGCAGCGCCGCGGACCGGTACATCGGGTAGCCGGGATCCGGCAGCACGACCGAGCGCCCCGGATCGACGAGCGACAGGACGCCCGCCATGATCCCCTCATGCGAGCCGTGGAAGATCGCGACCTCGTGATCCGGGTCGATGTCGACGTCGTGATCCTCGCGGTAGCGGCGCACGATCGCGTCGCGCACCGACGGCCTCGGCAGGTACGCCGGGTAGCGGTGGTTCCTGGGGTCGTCGACCTCCGACTGCATGGCCGCGACGATGTGCGGCGGTGTCGGGAGGTCCGGGTTGCCCTTGGACACGTCGATCATGCGGGGCCCCGGCGATGCGGCGAGTCGGGCGATCTCGCGATCCATCGCACCCCAGAAGTTCGGGGGCAGCTGCGATGCGCGCGCCGCCGGCCGGTACTCCGCCATCCGATTCACCGCCTCCTGAAGCGACGCGCGATCGCGTTGCCGATGCCCTGCAGCGCCTGCACGAGCACGATGAGCGTGAGGCACGTGATGAACATCGCGAAGCCGTCGTAGCGCTGGTACCCGTACGACAGCGCCAGATCGCCGATGCCGCCAGCACCCACGGTACCCGCCATCGCCGTCGCGTCGATGAGGCCCACGGAGGCGATCGTGAGCGCGAGGATGAGGGACCCTCGCGCCTCCGGCAGCAGGAAGCGCAGGAAGATCTGGAACGGCGAGGCCCCCATCGCGCGCGCCGCCTCGATGACGCCCTGCGGCACCTCGAGGAGCGAGTTCTCGACGAGACGGCCGATGTACGGCGCGATCATCACCGTCAGCGGCACGATCGCGGCCCACACCCCGATGCTCGTGCCGACGATGAGACGGGTGAAGGGCAGGATCGCCACCAGCAGGATGATGAACGGCAGCGAGCGGATGAGGTTCACGACGACACCGAGGACGACGTTCACCGCACGGTTCTGGAGGATCCCGCCGACCCGCGTCACCGCGAGGACGGTGCCGATGACGATGCCGAGCAGCGAGCCGAGGACGAGCGAGACGCCGAGCATCTGCAGCGTCTCGGCGAGCGACTTGAAGAACAGCTCGGGTGTGATGAGGGTCCACTTCTCGTCGTTCATCGTCCGACCTCCTCGAGGCTCACGACGCGCGCGGCGAGGTGACGCCGGGCCGCATCGACACGGTCCGCGGGACCCTCGACCTTCACGATCATCTGCCCCACCGTGTGCTCGCCGATCTCCGTCATGTCGGCGTGTAGCATGTTGACCTCGACCCCGATCTCGGTGATCAGACTCGAGATGAGCGGCTGCGTGACCTCCTCGTCGAGGAGGAGCAGACGCCACAGGCCCTCGGCGCCGAGGTGCTCGACGACCCGATCCGGCAGCGTCTGCGGGACGACGGTGCCGACGAAGTCGCGCGTGATCTGCTGCTGGGGCCGGATGAAGACATCGAGCACCGAGCCCTGCTCGACGACCTGACCGGCAGCCATGACGGCGACCTCGTCCGCGAGATCCTTGATGACATCCATCTCGTGGGTGACGACGATGATCGTCGTCCCGTACTCGCGATTCACGTTCTTCAGCAGCTCGATGATCTGCCCCGTCGTCGTCGGGTCGAGCGCGCTCGTGGCCTCATCGGACAGGAGGATGCGCGGGTTGCGGACGAGCGCCCGGGCGATGCCGACCCGCTGCTTCTGCCCTCCGGACAGCTCCCCCGGGTAGGCGAGCGCCTTGTCGGCGAGGCCGACGAACTCGAGGACCTCCTCGGCCCGGGCGCGCGCCGCGGCCTTGGACACCCCGTCGAGCCTGAGCGGCATCGCGACGTTGTCGCGCACGCGCACCGTCTCCAGCAGATTGAACTGCTGGAAGATCATGCCCGTGTGCTTCTGGGCCGTGCGCAGCGCGCGACCGCGCAGCTGCGCCACATCGATCCCGTCGACGATCACCCGACCCGAGGTGGGTCGCTCGATGCCGTTGACGGTGCGGATGAGGGTCGACTTGCCGGCGCCGCTGTAGCCGATGATGCCGTAGATCGACCCGGGCGGGATGGTGAGGGACACGTCGCGGAGGGCCGCCGTCGTGGCGGCCCTCCGCGTGAACGTCTTCGAGACGGACTCGAATGCGACGCCTCCCGCACCGGGTGACGTCACTCGAACCATTCCGGCACCGCGTACCCGTCGTAGATCGGATTCGTCGTGATGTACTCGATGAACTCGGGCGACTGGTAGGCGTCTCGGATCGCGACCGCCCACGGCGCGTCGACGTCCTCGCTGCGGACCGTCACGACATTCGAGAAGAACACCGGCTGGTCCTCGACCGCGAGCGCATCCGCGTAGTCGAGGCCGCCCGACACGATGAAGTTGCCCTGGATGGTCGCGTAGTCGACATCCTGGAGCGCCGGCACCTGCTGGGCGTTCTCAATCGGCGTGATGTTCAGGTTGTACGGGTTCGCGGTGATGATCGACAGGTCCGCCGTGTTGGGGTTGTCGATGTCGTCGAAGTCGATCCAGCCGATGTCGCGGAGGATCAGCAGGCCGCGGTACAGGTTGGACGGCGAGTTCGGGACGGTGACGGTCGCGCCCTCGGTGACCTCCTCGAGGGACGACCGCTTGCCGCCGAAGAGCCCCATGCGCGGCGTCGGGATCTGGACGAGGCCGACGTTGTCGAGGCCCTCCTGGTCGTTGACGAACTCGAGGTACACCGGGTGCTGCATGATGTTCGCGTCGATCTCGCCGGTGGCGACCGCGACATTCACCACGATGCCGTCGGTGAAGTCGATCGACTCGACCGTGTAGCCGTCCTCCTCGAGGATCGGCAGGATCCCCTCCTCGAACATCTGCTTGTACGGGCCGGGGTTGAAGCCGATCTTGATGTGCGTCTTCGTGTCGACGACGGGCGCGTCGCTCGCGGACGGCGCGGTCGTCTCAGCCGGGGTGCTCGCGCTGCACGCTGCTGTCGTGAGCGCGAGGGTCGCGGCGGCGATCGCCGCGAGCGCCTTGGGTGCAGTGGTCATCGGGTCTCTCCTCGGGGTCGGCCCGCCTGGTGCTGACGGGGCTCGCCCACGGTAGGCAGGCCTGCGCCGACCTCGCGGTTCATGACGTCACAGTCCGCAACCTGGTGTCATGTACCGTCGCGAATCGTCTCGCGACGCCGCTCAGGAAGCTCTCGGTTGGCATTCCGCGACGTGCGGGCTATGGTGAGACGGTGCACGTCGCTCTGAACTGTCGCAGCTGTCGCTGAAGCGTCCGCTTCGCCACTGTCGACCCGTTCAGACGCCCGCAACAGGGCACGACCTCAAGGACATCCAGCACGTGCGCATCCACGCGAGCGTGGCCGACCTCGTCGGCGACACGCCCCTCATCCAGCTCAGCTCGGTCACCGACGGCATCGCCGCCACCGTCGTCGCGAAGGTCGAGTACTTCAACCCCGGCGGCTCCGCGAAGGACCGCATCGCCGCCCGCATCCTCGACGAGGCGGAGCGCACCGGCCGGCTGAAGCCGGGCGGCACGATCGTGGAGCCGACGAGCGGCAACACCGGTGTCGGGCTCGCGCTCGAGGCGGTCCGCCGCGGCTACCGGATGATGTTCGTCGTCCCGGACAAGTTCGCCGGGGACAAGGTCGCGGTGCTCCGCGCGTACGGCGCCGAGGTCGTGGTGACGCCGACGAGCGTGCCGCCCGAGCACCCCGACTCGTACTACAGCGTCTCCGATCGGCTGGCCCGCGAGATCCCCGGCGCATTCAAGCCGGACCAGTTCTCGAATCCCGCGGCGCCGCGCAGCCACTTCGAGACGACCGGCCCTGAGATCTGGCGCGATACCGACGGCACCGTGACGCATTTCGTCGCGGGCATCGGCACAGGCGGGACGATCTCCGGGACGGGCCGCTACCTCAAGCAGGTCTCCGGCGGGCGCGTCCGCGTCATCGGCGCCGACCCGGAAGGCTCCATCTACTCGGGTGGTCCCCTCCACCCGTACCTGGTGGAGGGTGTCGGCGAGGACTTCTGGCCGGAGAACTACGACCCGACGGTGGTCGATGAGATCCACCGGATCCCCGACCGCGAGTCATTCGAGCTGACCCGACGGCTCGCCCGCGAGGAGGGCCTGCTCGTCGGCGGGTCGAGCGGCATGGCCGTCGCCGCGGCGCTGCGCTGCGCGCGCGAGCTGCCCGCGGAGGCGCTCGTGGTGGTGCTCCTGCCGGACAGCGGCCGCAGCTACCTGGACAAGATCTTCGACGACGAATGGATGAGACGGCACGAGCTGATGCCGAGCGAGGAGGAAGTGCGATGACGATCGAGCTGAACCAGCCCCAGGTGCTGGCCGACGAGACAGGCTTCGACACCCTCGCGATCCACGCCGGCCAGGACCCCGACTCGGTGACCGGCGCGGTGATCCCACCCGTCCACTTCTCCTCGACCTACGCGCAGGACGGCATCGGGGGCCTTCGGAACGGCTACGAGTACGGTCGCAGCGGCAACCCGACGCGCACCTCGCTCGAGGAGCAGCTCGCGGCCATCGAGGGCGGCACGCGCGCCCTGTCCTTCGCCTCCGGTCTCGCCGCCGAGGATGCCCTGCTCCGCGCACTGCTCAAGCCCGGCGACGAGGTGCTCATCGGCAACGACGCCTACGGGGGGACGTACCGCCTGATCTCCCGAGTGCTCGGACCGTGGGGCATCCGGGTGCGCGTGGTGGACACGACCGACACTCCTGCGGTCGCCGCCGCGATCGCCGAGCGACCGCCGCGGATCCTGTGGATCGAGACGCCGTCGAACCCGCTGCTGGGCATCAGCGACCTCCCCGCGCTCATCGCCGTCGCACATGCCGCCGGCACGCTCGTCGTCGTCGACAACACCTTCGCCTCCCCCGCGCTCCAGCGCCCCCTCGCCTTCGGCGCGGACGTCGTCGTGCACTCGACGACGAAGTACCTGGGCGGGCACTCGGATGTCGTCGGCGGGGCGATCGTCACGCGCGACGACGACATCGCCGACGCCGTGAAGTTCCTCCAGTTCGCCGTCGGCGCCGTCTCCGGGCCGCTCGACGCCTGGCTCACGACGCGCGGGATCAAGACGCTCGGGGTCCGCATGGAGCGGCACTCGTCGAGCGCGCTCGCGATCGCCGAGAACCTCGCACGGCACGGCGCCGTCGCCCGCGTCTACTACCCGGGCCTCGCCGACCATCCCGGTCACGAGGTGGCGGCACGGCAGATGCGGGCATTCGGCGGCATCGTCTCGGTCGGCCTCGGCACCGCGGCGGCGGCGCGTCGATTCGCCGAGTCCACCCGGCTGTTCACGCTCGCCGAGTCGCTCGGCGGCGTCGAATCCCTCGTGAACTACCCCGACGCCATGACGCACGCCTCCGTGCGCGGCACCGAGCTCGCCGTCCCCGAGGATGTCGTGCGGCTGTCGGTCGGACTCGAATCCGTCGACGACCTCCTCGAGGACCTCGATCAGGCACTGCGACGCGTGTAGCCGCGCAGCGGCCGCACGATGCCGTACGCGATGAGGCCCTGCCCGAGCGTGTACAGCGCCATGATCGCGATGCTCTGCACGTTGCCGGGGACGACGCCCTCCATGAGCGGGGTGAAGAGCCGGAACGCGAGGATCGTGTCCGAGGCGAGGAATGCCGCGCCACCCCAGGCGACGATGTGGTTGACCCCCATCGCGGTCGCCGCGGTGCCGGCCAGCGCGATCCCGTAGATGACGATCGGGAGGATGAGCTCGCCGAGGTACGGGATGAGCACCGGCACGAGGATGAAGTACCACAGCGCATACACGAGCGCCCACCACGGCAGGCGGTGGCGCTGCGCCGGTCCGAGGAAGAGCAGGATGTATGCGACGTGGGCGAGCGCGAAGCAGCCCATGCCGAGCAGGAACGTCGGCCCCAACAGGACATCGCCAGCCCACGAGGCGATGATGCCCACGGACAGGAACGCGATCGCGAGCGCGCGGCGCTTCGTCCAGCGCTGGATCCGGTCCGTCCACAGCACCGTCATGGCGACCGCCACGAGGAGCACCGGCATGAGGAGCGCCTTCGTGATGTCGCTGTCGGCGCCGATCGCGATCATCGCGAGGTGGAGCACGGACACCGCGATGTACAGGAGGAACGGCCAGCTTCGTCGCATGCGCTCACGCTAGCGCGACGGCTGCAGCACTCCACGGCACCGACGCGCGGGCCGCACGCCGGATCAGAAGTACGGGATCCCCTGCGGAAGCGGACCGCTCGTGACGAGCGCGAGCCGCTGCGTCGGCCTCGTCATCGCGACGTACAGCGACCCGGCGCCGCGCTGCGAGCTCTCGATGATCGCCATCGGCTCGGCGATGACGACCGAGTCGAACTCGAGGCCCTTGGCGTCACCGGGCGTGACGAGGGCGACCGGTCGGCGCAGGCCCGCGGCACCGCGGGCGACATCATCGCCGAGCGACTCCGTCACGATCGGCGCGATCGCATCGGCGATCTCCGGTGTCGCGATGATCGCCGTCGAGCCCTGCGTCTCGCCGCGGACCTGCTCGACGACGCGGACGACCGCCGCCGCGAGCGCATCCGAGCCACCGGCAGGCTCGACGCGCTCGATGTGGATCGGCCAGTCGCCTTCGCGCACCGAGCGGGTCGGCGTGATCGGCACCCCGTACGCCTTCGCCATCGATTCGGCGGCTTCGGCGATCTGCGCGGGCGTGCGGTAGTTGACGGTGAGCTCCTCGAGCCGCCACGAGTCCTTGAAGACCGGGTCGAGCGCCTTTTGCCAGTCGGCCGTGCCGCCCGCCGATGAGACCTGTGCGACATCGCCGACGATCGTGAAGGACTTCAGCGGGTTCTTGCGCACGAGGAGACGCCACTGCATGGGCGAGAGCTCCTGCGCCTCGTCCACGACGATGTGCCCGAAGGTCCACGAGCGGTCGGTCACGGCGAGCTCCGCCGCGGTCGCGCGATTCGGGCGCTCCGCGAAGCTCTCCAGGATCTGCTTGGCGTCGACGAGGCCCTCGACGCCCATCTCGCGGATGACCGACTGCGCGGCCTCGAGGTCGCGCTTGGCCTGACGCGCGCGCTCCTTCGCGGCGCGATCGACGATGGGCGCCTCCCCGAGCAGCTCGGCGGCCTCGTCGAGGAGCGGGACGTCGGAGATCGTGAAGGGCGCCTCGCGCGGACGGTACAGAAGCGCGCGCTTCTCGGGGCTCCACCGCGAGGTGATCGACTCGAGCCAGTGCGGGCGCGCGTACAGGTCCTGGAGGAGCTTCTCGGGGGTGAGCGGCATCCACGCGGTGTTCAGCGCGACGCGCACGTCGTAGGCGGTGCGCACATCCTCGCGGAGGATCGCGAGCTCCTCGTCGTCGATCGAGCGGCCCCGCTCCTCCATGCGCTTGGCGAGCAGGTCGGCGATCGCGACGATCGCCACCTTGTTGAAGGTGACGCGCGCGACATTGTGCGGCTTGTGGGTGTCCCACGCGCGCTGCATCGCCGCGCGGACGAGCTCGGCGGGGAGGATGATCTTCTCCCCATTGACCTCGATCTCGCGGTCCTCGGTCGGGACGATCTGACGCGACTTCACCGCGCGGGCGAGCAGTCGCACCATCTCGAGGGAGCCCTTGAGCTCGGCGACCGCGGGCGGATCATCCGTCGTGGCCTCGACGCCCGGGTAGAGCGTGCCGAGGCTCGCGGTCACGACGCCGGTCTCGCCGAGCGACGGCAGGACGGCCTCGATGTACTCCAGGAAGGAGCGCGAGGGGCCGACGATGAGCACGCCGGAGCGGGAGAGGCGATCGCGGTGCGAGTACAGGAGGTACGCCGCGCGGTGCAGCGCGACCGCGGTCTTGCCCGTGCCGGGACCGCCCTGCACGACGAGCGCGCCGTGGAGCGGCGAGCGGATGATGCGGTCCTGCTCGGCCTGGATCGTCGCGACGATGTCGTGCATGCGGCCCGTGCGCGCGCTCGTGAGCGCCGCCATGAGAGCTGCCTCGCCCTGGAGCTGGTGCCCGCCCTCGGCGAGCAGCTCCTGGTCGAAGACCTCGTCGTCGATCGCGATGACATCGCGACCGCGCGTGTGCAGGTGGCGGCGGGAGCGGGCGCCGAGCGGCTGCGCGGCGGTCGCCTGGTAGAAGGCGCTCGCCTGCGGGACGCGCCAGTCGAGGAGGATCAGGTTCCCGTCCTCGTCGCGGAGGCCGAGCCGGCCGATGTAGTGCTCCGCGGAGACGCCGTCGCGCGGCTGCAGGACGAGCTTGCCGAATGCGAGTCGCTCGTCGACATCGCGCAGCTGCGCGAGCCGATCCTCGTAGATCCGCGCGAAGACATCCCGCTCGGTCCTCGCCTGGTGCGAACCACCGGGATTCGACTTGAGGACATCGTCGAGCTCGCGCTGCACTGATGCCCGGATGTCGTCGAGTCGCTCGTACAGCCTGTGCACGTACTCCCGCTCGCGGGCCACCTCGGCAGAGGGCATCTGACTCCTCGCTCCACGTCCACGGAGGTCGCGGACTCGCCTGTCGTGCCATGTCGCACCGGCTCATCCGCGCGACATGGACGAACCATTGTAGTCCCGCCGGCTCGCCGACGGGGGCAAGCGAATCCCTGCCGCGTCGACTCGAGCGCCCCGGCCGCCCCGCTCAGGCCCGCATCTGCAGGCGAAGCTGCTGGATGCGATCGAGCGCCTCGCGCTCCTCGTGCCTGGCGACCTCAGGATCCCGCCCGAGATGCTCGCGCTGCCGCGCGAAGGCGAGATTCGTCGCCATCCGGATGTAGCGATCCATCATCCTGGCATGCCCGCTCGCCCGCGCCCAGCGCCGCATCCGCTGGCGCCCCTCCGAGGTCGCCAGGATCGCCGCCTCGCCCGGCGCGAACCAGCCGGCCTCCTCGAACTCCAGGAGGCGCGTGAGGGTGATGCGCCGCTCCTCCCGCCGCAGCGCCATCACGACGAGGACCATCGCGACGAACAGCGGGAGCTGGAAGAGGGCGTAGTACGAGACAAAGTCGGTCACGACGAAGAGCGCGCCATTCCACAGCGCGTGCAGCCCGATCGCGGGGATGAGGCCGAGGAGCCAGGCGCCGATGCCCTGCCACCAGGTCGCGCCCTTCCGCGCCGCGATCCCGACGATCGCACCGCACACCGCCGTGAACATCACGTGGGCGAACGGCGACATCAGGCCGCGGACGATGAAGATCGAGGCGACATCGCCCGAGGGGTTCGCGATCTCGTTGCCGAAGTACAGGATGTTCTCCACGAAGGCAAAGCCCGCCGCGCTCCACGTCGCGTACACGATGCCGTCGACCGGCCCGTCGAAGCGCCGGCGCACGAGCAGGAACATCAGCAGGACGACGAATCCCTTCGCCGTCTCCTCGATGATCGGCGCCTGGATCGCCGTGACGATGAAGGTGCCTGCCCCCGCGATGATCTCCTCGAACTGATCCGGCTCCGCGCCGACGAACACGCCGATGAGCGCGCTGAATCCGGCGCCCCACAGAAACGCGAAGGTCAGCATGCGCTTGGGCTCCGGCTCCCACCGATCGATCCACAGGGCGCCCCACAGCACGATCCCGAGCGGGATGAGCGCCAGCAGACCTGCCCAGATCGCGATCGATCCGAGGGATTCGAACCACAGACCCAGCACGATGAGCACGCCGAGCGACGCGATCGGGATCCCCACCGTCGCGAGCAGCGTCAGGTCGCGGCGCTTGATGATCGGAATGGGATCTGGGTAGTGGGCGCCGACCGGCTCAGCGGCCACCGCCGCCACCTCCTCCGCCGCCCCCTCCGGAGAATCCACCACCACCACCAGAGAAACCTCCCCCACCGGACGAGAAGCTCGAACCGCCCGAGCCCGACCACGACGACGAGCCCGCTGGCGGGAGCACGCTCGATGTCGCGACACGCGCGAACGACGAGGAGATCACCGCGATCGACACGATGTCGTCGAAGGTGCTCGGCTCCCCGACCTCCACATGCTTCGCCTTGAGCACCCGCGCCCACTCATCCTCGACACCCCACAGGATCGCCCACGGCAGCAGCCGCTCGTACAGCTTCAGCACCGCCTGGCCGTCGGTCGGATCGATGCGCCGCTCGGCGCCCTGCGGCGACTGGAGGATGCGGATCCGCTCCTCCTCCGCGACCGTCAGGTACAGCTTCACGCCGAGCAGCTGGTCGCGGAGGTCGGCACCCCTGCGGGTCAGGAGGAACGGCCGCTGGAGCACGATCGTCGTGACGATCGCGGCGAACAGCGCGACGAAGGACGCGACGAACAGCTCCCCATCCTCGATCTCCCAGGAGAAGACCCACACCCACGGGACGATGAGCGCGCCCCAGTTGATCCACGCGAGCGCGCGCAGCGCCTTCGCCCACGAGCCGCGCGGCCTGGCCCGGTAGCCGCCCGCGATCGACCTGGTCAGCGCACCGCTCACGAGCGAGTGCAGGTCGGTGCTGGCGGCGGCGTCGATCGTGCCGGGATTGACGGACGAGCCCGGCTTCGGGCTGCCGGAGAAGAGCTTCGTCAGCACCCGGGATTCATCGCCCGTCGCGAGGCTCGGATCGAGCACCTCGACCCGGTACCGGTGCTTGTCGGCGAGCCGGCGCGAGCCATCGGGGTCGGCATCGAGGATGCGCGCGGCGCCGTCGAGCACGAGCTTGGTGATGCTCGCCGGGATCGCCCGCTTCGTGCGCCCGATGGCGTCGGCCTGGATGAAGAACCCCGGCTCGGACGGGCCCTCGTAGATCGGGATGATCGCACGGCGCCGACGGGGATTGCGCCACAGGATGCTCCTCGCGACGATCGCCGCGACGACGATGCCCGCCCCGGTCGTCGCGAGGATCCACGGCAGCACCGTGAGGACCCAGTGCTCCGACGGGTCATCCGGCTGGGCGACCGTGCCCGGAGCGAATGCGACGCCGACCGTGAGCGTCGAGTACAGCCCCAGGTCCTCCTCGGCCGCGAGGATCGTCCGGCCGCCGTCGACGACCGCGATCGTGCACTCCCCGCTCCCCGCGAAGCACTGCGCATCCCCCGTGAACGCCGCCGCGAGACGCTCGTCGAGCTCGATGCGGGCCCGGACGCTGCCGAATCGCTGCGCCCAGCCATCGCCGTTGACGTCCCAGTAGAACTCCTCCGGCTCGCCCTGGCTGAAGATGCGGATCGGATTGGCGATGCGGTACTCGATGACATACACCTGGCGGCCGTGGACGAAGCGGTCATCGCCGAGCGCGAGGACCGCGAACTCGGCGTCGTCCTCACGCGACCACGGCACCGGCCCACCCCGATCGTCGGTCACCGAGAGCACCTCGACATCGAGCGGGATCCAGCCGTCCTTCCGCGGGATGGCGCGGAGGATGCCGCGATTCTGATCCCACTCGGGGAAGCGCGCCACGATCCGCTCCGTCACCTGCGCGTGGGACACCCCGTCGTCATCGACGCTCAGCTCGTAGACGACGCTGAACGACTCGAACTCGAAGTCGTCCACATCCGCACGGGCGCGCTCCGCGCCGAGCTGCACCACGATGAGCGCGAGCACGAGCGCCGCGAGCACCCACCCGAGCACCCTCGCTCGGGACACGATGGGCCATGAGACGGCACGAACCACCCCGTCAGGCTAGCGCGGCGATAGTCTGTCCCCCGATGTCTTCCACTGTCGCTGTCATCGTGCCGAGCTACAACGATGCCGAGATGCTCGAGCGCTGCCTCGCCGCGCTCGCAGTGCAGACGCGCACCCCGGACGAGATCATCGTCGTCGACAACGGATCGACCGACAACACGGTCGATGTCGCGCTCGCCGCGGGTGCCCGCGTCGTGACCGAGCCGCGCCGCGGGATCCCGCAGGCCACCGCGGCCGGGCTCGACGCCGGGACGAGCGACATCCTGTGCCGCCTCGACGCCGACTCCGTCCCGCCGCCCGACTGGGTGGAGCGGGTCGTCCGCGCCTTCGACGAGGACCCTGAGCTCGAGGCGCTCAGCGGTCCCGGCGAGTACTACGGCGGCAACGCCTTCACGCGCTTCCTCGGGGCGAAGGTCCTCCTCGGGCTCTACTCGACGCTCGTCGCATGGGTGCTCGGGCACGATGTGCTCTTCGGCTCCAACTTCGCGCTGCGCGCGAGCGCATGGGACTACCTGCGGACCCGCGTGCACCGCGAGGCCAGCTGGGTGCACGACGACCTCGACATCACCATGAACCTCCCGCCCGGCATGGGCGTGCGGTACGACCGCGAGCTCGTCATGTCCGTGTCCGCCCGGCCGTTCGACCGGTTCTCGCGCTTCTGGCGCTGGGTGACGATGGCGTACGACACCGCCGTCATCAACCACCGCGAGCAGTCGCTCCTCGAGCGACGCCGCGACTGGGTCTACGCGACCCGGCCGCAGGCGCCGCGCCTGCGCTTCGCGCGTCGCTGAACCCCCGGCATTCGGGGCCCAGATCCTCGCTGGCTGCGCCGTGCGGTCGCTCAGGCGGCCTGGGTGATGATGCGCACCATGTCGCGCGTGAGCTGGTGCGGCGTCTCCTCGCACGGGCTGTGACCCGCGCGGTACTCGACCGCCTCCGCGCCGATCGCCCGCGCGTACGCCTGGTGCACCTCACCCGGCCACAGGTCGTGCGCGCCATACGCGACGAGCTTCGGAATGTCGAGCGCCGCGATCGTCGCCCGCAGGTCGGGGGTGCGGCGCATGAGCCCGATGATGTCGGTCACGGCCTTGCGGCGCGTGACCGGAAGCCGCTCCATGACGTAGCGGTGCCGCGACTCCGGGACGTGCGTGAAGTTGTACTTGAGGCCCCACATCATGAGGCCGGCGCCGACCCGGCGGTTCGTGACGCGCGAGAGCGGGCCCATGAAGCTCTTCGTCGTGCGGAACGCCTGGCCCGGTGTCGGCGGCGCTGACAGGAGCGTGATCGACGACACCAGCTCGGGGTGCCGCGCCGCGAAGAGCTGCACGACCGAGCCGCCGAAGGAGTATCCGAGGAAGTGCACGGGCGTCGTGCCGGTGGCGACGATCGCCTCCAGGTCGCCGACGAAGAGGTCGTAGTCGTAGTCGCGCCGTGGCGGGTCGAGCCGCTCAGGACCGGCCGCGGCCGAGTGGTTCTGCCCCGCGAGGTCAAAGCTCTCGACCCGGTAGCCCGCGTGCGCGAGCAGCGGGAGCATGAGCGTGAAGTCCTCCTTGGATCCGGTGACACCGGGCACGAGGATCATGCGCGGGTCGCCGATCCTGCCGACGCCGACGCCCGCGATCTCACCGCTCGGCGCCTCGTAGGTGATCCGGTCGAACTCCGGCGGGATATACGACCAGTCCTCGACCTCGATCGCGTCATCCAGCAGTGCCGCAGCGGACGGCGTCAGCGTCCGGACATCGGGCACCTCGCCATCGTTGCGAAGCGTCATCTCGACAACCACCCCGCGATGATAACCACAAGCTGAAGAAATGCTGAGAACCTACGCGAGCGCGTCGGTCAGGAGACCGATGAGCGCCTCGAGCTGGATGTTGGCCTCCGCCGCGACCTCCTCGTCCGAGCCGTCGAGCGCGCGTGCCGCGAGCCCTGCCTTCGAGCCGATGAGGTCCGCGATGCGCGCGTCGATCGTGTGCGCCGCGATGATGCGCCACGCCGTGACGGGCATCTCCTGGCCGATGCGGTGGACCCGGTCGATCGCCTGGGTCTGCTCCGCGCTCGTCCAGCTGAGCTCCGCGAGCACGACATTGGATGCGGCCTGCAGGTTGAGGCCGACACCCGCTGCGAGGAGCGAGCACACGACGACCTGGACGCCCGGATCGTTCGTGAAGGCGTCGATCGCCTCCTGGCGCGCCTTCGGCGACTGGTCGCCGCGGATGGAGACGCTGCGGACGCCGAGCGCATTGAAGTGCTCCTCCACCTTGTCCATGACGTCGATGTGCTTCGCGAAGAAGACGACCTTGCCGACCGAGCGGGCGAGGTTCGCCGTGTAGTCGGCCGCGAGCGTCGCCTTGGCCTGGCCGATGCGACGGACCATCGTGAAGACGTTCTCGCCGCCGGTCGCGCCCTTCGACTCCTCGAGCTCGGCGTGCGCGACCATCCGGATGAGGTCGGTCTTCGCCGCGTCGGGCTTGATCGCCTGCAGGCGGTTGAAGCGGTCGACGAGACGCGCGGTGAGCGCGGCCTCGGCGGCGCGGATCGAGCGCCCGTACTCGTCGTCGAGCTCGACGGGGATGTCGGCGATGCGGCGCGCAGGGATGTCGGCGGCGACATCGACCTTGCGGCGGCGGACGATGCCCATGTCGACGACCGCCTGGCGCGCCGCCGGGAAGAACCCGGGGTCGACCGGGGTCAGGCCGTTGGCCTCGAGCTTGGCCATGAGCTCGGCGGTGGGACGCTGCGCACCGCTGCGGTCCGGATCGGTGATCCAGCCGAGGTACTGCCAGATGGCGCGGAAGTCCTCGATCGTGTTGATGAGCGGCGTGCCGGTGAGCGCGATGAAGAGCGCCCGCGGGAACGTCGCGCGGATGCTGCGCGACAGCGACAGGACGTGCTTGGAGCGCTCGGACTTGAGGTTCTTGATGAAATGCGCCTCGTCGACGACCATGCCCTTGAAGCCGAACCGCCCGAGCCAGCCGACGTGACGGTCGAGGATCTCGTAGTTCACGACGATGACATCGGCGAATGCGTTCACATCGTCGCCGTCGCCGTGGACGACGCTCACGGTGCGATTCGGGATCCAGCGGCTCACCTCGCGCGCCCAGTTCGTCTTCACGACGTTGGGGACGACGGCCAGCAGAGGGAAGGCCTTCGCGGCCTGCGCGGCGAGCAGCGCCTGGGCGGTCTTGCCGAGGCCGGGCTCGTCCGCCAGCAGGAAGGTCCGGTGGCCGGCGCGCACGGCCTCGACGAACTGCGCCTGGTGCGGCATGAGCTCGAGGTCGCCGGGCGCCTTGAGCGAGCCGGCCGGAGGCAGCTCCATGCTCGCTGCGGCACCGCCCGCGCCGATCTCGAAGGACTTGAAGAGCGGTTCGATGAGCTCCCAGTTCGCCAGGAGGCCCGTGTGCGACACGGGGCGCTGGACCGAGCTGAAGTCCGGGGCGAGGAACGGGTTCGCGAGTTGCATCTGACGCACGCTCGCGGGGACGACCTGGCGCTCGACCGCCTTGTCGACCGGCTTCGGCTCCTCGACGATGATGAGCTCCTCGGCAGGCAGCTCGACGCCGGCGGCGATGAGCATGTCGCGGCGCAGCGCCTTCGCCGCGGGCGTGATCTGCGCATTCTCCGAGAGCAGGCCGATGAGGCTCGTGTCGCGCGCCGCCGTCTTGGCGAGGATGCCCGCGAGCCCGTCGAGCCGCTTCTGCTCGTTCTGCCGCTCTGCCTCGGTGAGGTCCGGGTCGGACTTCACGCGGGCGAGCTCCTCGCGGAGCAGCAGGGCCGCGACCTGGAACCTGGTGCGGTTCGCGGGCTTGAGCGGGCCCTTCTGGGCGGCCGACTCGACCTCGCGCGCGACGCGGGCGAGGATCGGGATGACGCCCGTCTCGTCGCTCGGACGCGCACGACGACGGTCGCGCGAGCGTGATGCCTGCTTGGACTTCTCGGCAGTGGTTGCCACGGAATGTTCTCCAGCTGCGACGTACCGCGTCGCACGTGATGGAACTGATCTGGTCTGGGCCCCCGCCCAGATACGCTCCCAGACCCGGCTGTGAAGACCGCCGGTGGTCGCGTTCGCGGACAAGTCTACCCCTCCGGCCCGGATCAGCCGAAATATTCGACGCAGAATCCCCCGGCAGATGCGCCCGACGTAGCATGGCGCGGTGTCCACCGGTGTCCTCGCAGCACTCCGGAGCGCGTTGTCCGACGACGTCGTCGCGACCGACCCGACGACGATCGCGCTCCACTCCGCCGACATGCCCGGCCTCCGCGCGGGGCAGGCGGTCGCGCTCGTGCGCGCACGCACGACCGAGGATGTCTCCACGACGCTCCGGATCGCGCACGAGACGCGGACCCCCGTCGTGCCCCAGGGCGCACGCAGCGGTCTCGCGGGCGCCGCGACCGCGATCGACGGATCGATCCTCCTCGACCTGAGCGAGATGAATCGCATCCTCCGCATCGACACGTCCGATCGCGCCGCCGTCGTCCAGCCCGGGGTCATCGTCGCCGACCTCCAGGCGGCCGTCGAGGCCCACGGCCTCTTCTACCCGCCGGACCCCGCATCCGCAGACCGGGCGACGATCGGCGGGACCATCGCGACGAACGCCGGCGGCATGCGCTGCATCAAGTACGGCGTCACGCGGGACTCGGTCCGCTCGCTGCAGATCGTCCTCGCGGACGGCACCGTCGCCCGCACCCGGCCGGCGACCATCAAAGGCGTCGCGGGGCTCGACCTCACCTCCCTCATCGTCGGCTCGGAGGGCACCCTCGCCGTCATCACCGAGGCGACCCTGTCGCTCATCCCCGCACCCGGGCGGCCGCGCGGCGTGACGGCCACCTTCGCGTCGCTCGCGGAGGCATTCGCCGCCGCGGACGAGATCGCATCCGGTCACCGCCTCCCGGCGACGCTCGAGTTCCTCGACGGCGTCGCGCTCACCGGTGTCCGCATGGTCCAGCCCGAGCTGGCGATCCCCCACGACGCGGTCGCATGGCTCATCGCCATCACCGACGCGCATGTGGGCGCGGAGGACGATCTCGCGAGCTACGAGGCCGCGTTCCGCGCGCATGGGGCGCGCACCGTGATGCGAGCCGAGACGCCCGAGGAGCTCGCCGTCCAGCTCACGGCGCGGCGCGCGCTGAATCCGGCGCTGAACGCGATCCGGGGCGGCGCGACGCACGGCGACCTCGCCGTCCCTCGCTCGCTGCTGCGCGACCTCGCGGTGCTCGCCGACGAGCTGTCGGCCGAGACGGGTCTGCCGATCAGTCTCGCCGGCCACATCGGCGACGGAAACCTCCACCCGACCGTCATCTACGACCCCGAGGATCCCGCACAGGTCGAGCTCGCGCACGTCACGAGCGCGAAGCTCCACGAGCTCGCCCAGGCCGTCGGCGGCACGATCTCCGGCGAGCACGGCGTCGGCGTGGTGAAGCTCGGCTCCGTCGACGGCGAGCTCGCCCCCGCGCTCCGCGAGATCCAGCGCGGCATCAAGCGCATCTTCGACCCGCTCGGCATCCTCAACCCCGGGCGCAAGCTCTGACTCGAGCACCTCGTCGCGACCTGCCGATGCGCGCTGCCGCGGCTAGGGTCGAGGCGTGGATGATTCGCGCGCCATCTCCGTCTTCCGCGAGCTGCTGAGGATCCCGACCGTCTCCCGCACGGACCCTGCGGACACGGACTGGTCGCAGTTCGAGCGGTTCCGCGCCGCACTCGCCGAGCACTTCCCGCTCGTGCACGCGGCGGTCGAGCGCGAGACGGTCGCCGAGCACACGCTCATCCTGCGCCTGCCGGGCACCGAGCCGACCCGCGGCTGCGTCGTCCTCATGGCCCATCAGGATGTCGTCGCGCCGGGCGACCTCGCCGCGTGGCGTCACGGCGCATTCGCGGCGGATCTCACAGGCGAGGGCCCGGAGGCCACCATCTGGAGCCGCGGTGCGATCGACGACAAGGGCTCGCTCGTCGGCCTGCTCGTCGCCGCGGAGCGCACGCTCGCCGCGGGACTGCGCCCCACGCGGGACGTGTACTTCGTCTTCGGCCACGACGAGGAGACGCACGGCTCCGGTGCGCGCGCCGCGGCAGCGACCCTCGCCGAGCGCGGGGTCGCCCCCGACTTCGTCCTCGACGAGGGCGGCGCGATCGTCCACGGCTTCCTCCCGGGCGTCACCGCGCCCCTCGCGGCGATCGGACTCGCCGAGAAGGGCATCGCCTCGATCTCGCTCACGGTCGACGAGCCCGGCGGCCATGCCTCCACTCCCCCGCGCATCTCGGCGATCGGCCGTCTCGCGCGCGCCATCACGCGCATGGATGCCAAGCCGTTCCCATCCCGGCTGACCGCGACGGCGAAGGGCATGTTCCGCGCGGCAGGGACCGGAGGGCGCGGCGTCCTCCCGTGGCTGTATCGGAACGTGTCGCTCACCGGGCCGATCCTCCTGCGCGCCCTCCGCGCGCGCCCCGAAGGCGATGCGATGACCCGCACGACGCGCGTCGCGACCGTCATCGCCGGCGGCCACGCGCACAACGCGATCCCCGAGCGGGCGAGCGCGAACGTCAACGTCCGCGTGATCCCCGGCGAGACCGTCCACGGTGCGGTCGAGCACATCCGCCGAGCCATCGACGACCCGCAGGTGAAGGTGGAGCTGCTCGAGGGCAGCGACCCGAGTCCGGTCTCGCCGACGAGCGGCTTCGGCTGGGAGACGCTCGTGGCGACCCTCGCCGAGACCGAGCCGGGCGCGATCCCGACGCCGTACACGCAGAACGGCGCGACCGACTCCCGCTTCTTCACCCGCATCTCGCCGGCGGTGTACCGCTTCACGCCATTCGACCTGTCGGATGGCGAGCGCGCCGCGCTGCACGCGGTCGACGAGCGCATCCGCGTGGACTCGTGGCTCGCGGGCGTCCGCTGGTATGAGGCGCTGCTGCGCCGCATCTGACGCACCGGCCTCCGGGCGATGACATCGGCCCGCGCGAGCGCGCACGGCTCCCCTAGGCTCTCAGCCGTGTCAGAGTCTCTCGCCCTCGCCGTCGACTTCGGCGGCACCAAGGTCGAAGCGGGCCTCGTGGATGCCTCCGGCCGTCTCATCGCCGCGTCCCGCTCGCACGCCCAGACGGGAGCGACCGCGACGAGCGGTCAGCTCGAGGATGCGGTCGCGAGCGTCGTGCGGCACGCGCTCAGCGCCGCGGGCTCGCGCGTCGGCGACCTCGTCGGCGTCGGGATCGGCAGCGCGGGGCCCATCGATGTGCACGAAGGCACCATCTCCCCCCTCAACGTCCCGGCGTGGCGCGCCTACCCGCTGAAGTCGCTCGTCGCCGAGCTCGTCCAGGAGGTCGCGGGCGACCTGCCAGTGACGCTCCGCATCGACGGCGAGGCGATCGCGATCGCCGAGCACTGGGTGGGCGCCGCGCAGGGGACCGAGCACATGATCGGCATGGTCGTCTCGACGGGCGTCGGCGGCGGGATCATCTCCGGCGGCAGGACCGTCCCCGGACGCCACGGGAATGCCGGTCACATCGGCCACGTCGGCGTCCCCGGCCCCGAATCCGTCGTCCGCTGCGCCTGCGGCGGCATCGGCTGCGTCGAGGCGATCGCATCCGGCCCGCGGAGCGTGGCCTGGGCAAGGGATCAGGGCTGGGCTGGCGAGTCGGGCGAGGACCTCGCCGCATCGGCTGCCGCCGGCGACCCGATCGCGCGCGCCGCGATCCGCCGCTCGGCGGCCGCGGTCGGCGCGAGCATCGTGTCGGCGGCCGCGATGCTCGACCTCGAGGTCGTCGCGATCGGCGGCGGGTTCTCCCGCGTCTCCCCCGACTACCTGGACCTCGTGCGCCAGCCGCTCACCGACCCGCAGCTCTTCACCTCGGAGCTGCGCGTCGTGGCCTCCGGGCTCGGCGCGGATGGCCCGCTCATCGGCGCCGGCGGGCTCATCCACCGAGCCGACCGGCTCGGCTGAGGCGGATCAGCGCTCGGCGAGCAGAGCTCGCACGCGCGCGACATCCGCGTGCATCGCCGCGATGAGCGCATCGATCGAGTCGAAGCGCTCGATCCCGCGCACCCGCTCGGCGAACTCGACCGTCACCGTGCGGTCGTACAGATCGAGGTCGGCGTCGAGGATGTACGCCTCGACGCGGATGCCGTCGACATCGTCGAAGGTCGGATTGTCGCTCACCGAGATCGCGGCGGGCAGGCGCTCGTGGTCGACGACCGCGTAGCCCGCGTAGACACCGGGGGCCGGGATGATCCCGACCGCGTCCATCGCGAGGTTCGCCGTGGGGAAGCCGAGGTCGCGGCCGCGCGCGTGCCCGTGGACGACGACGCCCGTGATGGCGGGAAGGGACCCGAGGAGCTCAGCGGCCTGGGCGACACGGCCGTCGCCGATGAGCTCGCGGATCCGGGACGAGGACACCCGGATCGCGTCCGCGGCCTTCACATCCTCGACCGCCTGCACCGTGAACCCCGCCTCGGCGCCAAGTCGGGCGAGGAGGTCGAGATCGCCGGCGCCGCGCGCACCGAATCGGAAGTCGCGCCCGACGAGGATCTCCTTCACCCCGAGCCGCTCGACCAGCACCTCGCGCACGAAATCCTCCGGCGCCTGACCGGCCCGGTCCGCGTCGAAGCGCAGCACCACCACGACATCGACGCCTGTCTCCTCGAAGAGCTCGATGCGGCGCTCGAGCGCGATGATCGAGCGCGGGCACTGGTCAGGGCGGACCACCTGCAGCGGGTTGCGGTCGAAGGTGACCACGACCGATTCGAGGCCGCGCTCGGTCGCGCGCTCGACGACAGTGCCGATCACCGCGCGGTGTCCGATGTGGACGCCGTCGAACTTGCCGATCGTGACGACCGAACCCTCCGAGATGACCGGCGGGAACGGCTCGCGGAGGACTCTCACGACGCGTGCGGGGACGCGGGCTGGGCGGCGCGCGCTGCAGACCTCCGCGCGCGGACGAGCCAGATCACGCCGAGGATCGGGAGGACGAGCGGGATGAAGAGGTACCCGGCGCCGAACGTGCTCCACACCGTCGCGGACCGGCCGAAGGGGTCGCCTGCACCCTCGCCGATGAGGTCGGGCCAGATCGTCGTGAGCGTGCCGATGATGAGGACACCCGCGAGCTCGAAGAGGATCGTGGCCCACGCCAGACGCTCCCAGCGCAGGGCGAGCGCGAGCGTCGCGATCACATACACACCCGCCGCGATCGCCGACAGCGTGTAGGCGATGGGCGCCGCATCGAACCGGTCGATGATCTGGAAGATCGACCGGCCGAGGGCGGCGAGGGCGAGAATGCCGTACACCGCGACGAGGACGCGGCCGACTCCGGACATGCGCTGGCGCTGAGACATCGGTACCAGGGTAGTCGGCGGTGACTACACGCCCTGAATCGTCCAGATCGCCCACATGCGGATCGTCATCACGCTGATCGCGATGCCCGCGACCGCGAGGATGAGCGACCCCCAGCGGGTGCGCTCCATGAGCGCCCACACGATCGCCGCGGGAGGGATGATCGCCGCGGTGATGAGGTACATCCAGAACTCGAGCGGATTGCCGGTCGGCGAGTTGCCGACGCTCGGCGCGACGATCGCCATGACGATCTGCGCGATCACGAGGAGCTCCATGAGCACGACGCCGAGGACGGTGAGGTCCCGCGGACCCTTGCCCGCGACCGTGAAGCCGATGCAGAGGAGGCCGACCGCGAGCGCGATGCCGATCGTCGTCCAGGTGTACCACTCGATCACGCGTCAAGCCTCCACGGGAAAGTTCGTCACGACCTTCGTCCGGCCCTGGGCGACCGCGACGAGCCCGACCAGTCTGCCATCCGGTGCGATCGCGGCGCTGAGCGGCGAATCCTTCGCCTCGACCGCGAGCCGCTTGCCGTTGGCGAGGTCCGCCGCCTGGTCGGCATCGAGCTCGATCACCGGGAACAGGCGCGCGGCGACGGCCGCGGGAGGCATGAGCGCCGGTCGCCAGCTGGCCGCGTCCTCCCGGCTCGGCACGAGGTCGGCGTCATCGACCGAGAACGGCCCCACGCGCGTGCGGCGAAGCGCCGTGAGGTGGCCGCCGACGCCGAGGGCGGCACCCAGGTCGCGGGCGAGTGCTCGGATGTAGGTGCCGGAGGAGCATTCGACGCGCACATCGAGCTCGATCGCTCCGTCGAGGCGGCGGGTGTCGATGAGGTCGAATGCGTGGATCGTGACGGGGCGGGCGGGCAGCTCGACCGTCTCCCCCTCGCGCGCGAGGTCGTAGGCGCGCCTGCCGTCGACGCGGATGGCGCTGACCGAGTTCGGGCGCTGCTCGATGGGACCGGTGAGGGCCGCGATGCCTGCGGCGATCTGCGCGTCGTCGATCGCGGCGACGGCGGCGGGGTCGGCGACGGCCGTGACCTCGCCATCCGCATCGTCCGAGGTCGTCGAGGCGCCGAGGCGCATCGTCGCCGTGTACTCCTTGTCGAGCCCCACGAGGTGTGTGAGGAGTCTCGTCGCAGGGCCGACGCCGAGCACGAGCAGACCGGTCGCCATGGGGTCGAGCGTGCCAGCATGGCCGACCTTGCGCGTGCCGAGCGCGCGCCGCGTGCGCGCCACCGCATCGTGGCTCGTGATGCCCTGCGGCTTGTCCGCGAGGAGCACGCCGCTGTCCATGGCAGTCAAGCCTAGGCTGGAAGGGTGCGTGTCGCAGTCCTGGGTGCCGGTGCCGTCGGGGGAATGTTCGCAGCGCTGCTCGACCGTGCCGGCTGCGACGTCGAGGTGACCGCGCGCGGGGACAATCTCGCGGCGATCCGCGAGCACGGGATCCGCCTCGACGGGGGCTTCGGCGAGCATGTGGCGCGCGTCGCGGCGGGCGAGCATCTCACCGTCCGACCCGACCTCGCGCTCGTCACGACGAAGGCGCACGACGGAGCGGGTGCGATCGCACCCGAGCGCGAGCTCCTCGACGGGGTGCCGGTCATCATCTCGCAGAACGGCCTCGGCGGGCTCGCGGTCGCCCACGAGCTGCTGCCGCGGTCGCCGCTCGTCGGCGCGCTCGTGCTCACCGCGGTGTCCTTCCTCGAGCCCGGCCGAGTCACCGTCACCGCGCCGCTGCCGACGATCATCGGCCGCGGTCCCGGCTGCTCCGAGGCGACGCTCGAGCGTGTGCGCGACCTCCTCGAGCCGACCGGCATCGAGCTCGAGCTCACCCCCGACCTCCCGGCCGCGCAGTGGTCGAAGCTCATGATCAACCATGTCAACGCGCTTCCCGCGATCGTCGGCATGTCCGTCCAGGAGGTCGTCGCCGACGATGACCTCCGCCGGATCCTGGCGGTGTCGCTCGTCGAGTCAGCTCGGGTCGCGCGGGCGAGCGGGGTGCGATTCACCGATCTGCAGGGCTATCGGGGCGAGATGTTCGAGTCGATGGCGGATGCGCCGATCTCGGTCGTCGAGGGGTTCGTGCGCGACTTCGCCGCGCGGCTCGGACCCGTCCCGAATCCCGCATCCACGCTCCAGTCGATCCGCCGCGGCCGTCTCACCGAGATCGACTACCTCAACGGCGCCACCGTGCAGGCTGCCGCCGCCGTCGGGCTCGACACCCCGGTGAACCGCGCCCTCGTCGAGCTCGTCCACGAGGTCGAGCGCACCGGTCAGCACCTCACGCCCGCCGAGGTCGTCGAGCGCATCCCGGTCTGATGGGGCGCCTGTGACGATCGCATGGGTCGACCGCGTCAGCCGGTGGTACCTGGAGCACGGTCGCACCGATCTGCCGTGGCGCGGCGAGGGGGTCACCCCGTGGGCGGTCCTCGTGAGCGAGGTCATGCTGCAGCAGACGCAGGTCTCCCGGGTCGCGCCGCGCCTGACCGAATGGCTCGAGCGCTGGCCCACCCCGCGGGATCTCGCGGACGCCCCCGCCTCCGAGGTGCTCAAGGCGTGGGGTCGGCTCGGCTACCCGCGCCGTGCACTGGCGCTCCAGGCGGCCGCCCGCGCGATCGCCGACGAGCACGACAACCAGGTGCCCGCCGACCTCGACGCGCTGCTGGCGCTCCCCGGCATCGGCCACTACACGGCGCGAGCCGTCGCCGTCTTCGCGTACGGGCAGCGCCACCCCGTCGTCGACACGAACGTCCGTCGCGTCGTGGCGCGCGTCGTCCACGGGCAGGCGCTCGCCGGTCCCCCGGCGACGAGGCGGGACCTCGCCGACACCGAGGCGCTGCTGCCGGACGATCCGCACGCCGCCGCGATCGCGAGCGTCGCCATCATGGAGCTCGGCGCGATCGTCTGCATCGCCCGCAGTCCCCTGTGCGACACCTGCCCCATCGCGGATGCCTGCGCCTGGCGACGCGCCGGACACCCCGCCTACGCAGGTCCCGTGCGGGCACGGCAGGCGCGATTCGACGGCTCGGATCGCCAGGTGCGCGGACGGATCATGGCGATCCTGCGCGACGCCGACATCCCGGTCCCCCGATTCGCGCTCGAGGAGACCTCCCCGGATCCCGCGCAGGTCGAGCGCGCGCTCGCCGGGCTCATCGCCGACGGCCTCGCGGTCGAGGACGCGGACGGCATCCGGCTGCCGTAGGGACTCACTCCGGGTCGCACCTGGCGAGGTCGGTCTCCGCGAGCGGCTGGCCCGCCTCGATGATGTAGGTGACGTCGAGGATCATCGGCTCGGTGCCTTCGTTGACCCCCTCGTGGATGTACCCCTCGCCCTCGACGACGGCGTCGCCCTCCTGGTAGACGTGCACGCCTCCTGGATAGATGGGCGCGTAGTGGGTGAGCTCGCCCTGCCTCACGACGGCGATGAGCTGGCCGTGGTGGCAGTGCCTGCCGGTGCCGGCGCCCGGCTGGATCACGATCTCGCGGAAGACGACCTGCACGCTGTCGTCGTCGACCTCGACCGCGAGCGGGCCGGGATGCGCACCGGCGGCGATGTCGGTCGCGGTGACCGGTGCGGGGGCGCATCCGGCGAGCGACAGGGCGCCGATGACCGCGACCGCAAGCGCGGCGGATGTCACGGGATTCGCGGGCATGGGGCTCCTCGGGGTGTCACAGGCCCGACGGCTGCGGGCTGGGTGCGGCGGTCACGGCTCGGGCGGCCGGCGCCTCGGGGTCAGTCGGACGGTCGGCAGCGGCGGCGCGGGCATGCGCGCACCACGGTGGTAGGGGATCTCGCCGAATCGCTCGGCGTGGGCTTCCCAGTCGTCTCGCGCCTCGACGATCTCCTCGTGGGTCCGCGCGACGAAGTTCCACCACATGACGAGGTCCTCGCCGAGGGGCTCGCCCCCGATGAGGATGAGCGTCGCCCCGATCGCCCCGGCCTCGATGACGAGCTCGGTGCGCTCCGTGCCCAGGTACAGGAGCGGGCCGCGCTCCAGGCGGACGCCGGCGATCTCGACCTCGCCGCTGCCGACGACGATTCCGTGCTCGAAGCGCGGATCGACGGGGATCCGCGCGGTCTGCCCGGGCACGATGCGCACCTCGGCGCCGATGAGCGGGGTGCAGGTCGCCGCGGGCGAGCTGGCGCCGCCGAGCGCCCCCATGAACACCGTCGCGGTCCAGCCGGGGCCCTCGAGCTCGGGGAGCTCCGAATGCTGCTCGAAGTGCGGCGCCTGGTGCCGCGCGCGATCCGGCAGCGCCACCCAGAGCTGGAAGAGGTGCAGCGGGATCTGACCGTCTCCCGGGGTGAACTCGGAGTGCGCGATGCCGCGCCCGCTCGTCATGAGGTTGAGCTGGCCGGGACGGATGAGCACCTCGGTGCCGAGCGTGTCGCGGTGCAGCATCTCCCCCTCGATGAGCCAGGTCACCGTCTGGAGACCGATGTGGGGGTGCGGGAGGAGTCGCGAGCGGTGGATCGTCGGACCGCTCTGGTCGATGAAGCACCACGCGCCGATCGTCGGCAGGGTCCGCTCCGGGAGTGTCCGCGTCACGATGATGCCGCGCGGTCCGCCGAGCGGCACCTCGCGGTGCTGGATCAGCCTGGCGACGGGGCCGGGCACGGTGACGCAGCGCAGGTCGACCTCCTGCGGCTCCTGCTCGAGCGTGCTCATCGGCGTCAGTCTATGGGCGGGGTCGACGGGGGCGACAGCCCTCTCCGACGTCACCGCGGACGGTCGCGCCGCGGTAGGCTCGCGCACGAACATGAAGACTTCTCAGCCCGAGATCATCGGGATCCTCACACCGGACGACCTCGACTCGACCGTCGTGTCGCTCGTGGAGGAGGCCGCGCGCCTGACCGCGGCCGGGGCCTCGATCATCGAGATCGACACGCTCCCCGACGGTCCCTTCCACGCGGAGGATCCGGACGACGAGGTCGACGTGGGCCTCCTCGTGCACGGGCTGACCGATGCCGGCTACACCGTCGCGGTCAGGACGACGTCCGCGCACATCGCCGCGCTCGCGCTCGAGCGGGGGGCGACCTGGATCGCCGACCCCTCCGGCGCCACCCTCGACCCCGAGATGGGACGCGTCCTCAGCGAGCGCGGCGCGCACTGCATGATCGGCCCCTGGCCCGCGCCGGGCGACCCGCGCCGGCGCGGCACCGAGGACGAGAACTACGCGGAAGGCATCGTCCGCAACGCCGCCAGACTCCTCCAGGCCGGGGTGCGCGGCGAGCGCATCGTCGTCGACTCCGGCGTCGGCGCGAGGCGCGACGACCCCGAGCCGTGGCGCATGCTCAACCACATCGACCGGCTCCGTAGACTCGGCTACCCGGTCCTCGTCGACGGCTGCGACCGCACACTCGAGACCCTCGCACCGGACGGCGCGACCGACGAGCGGCTCGACGACGCCGCCGTCGCACTCACCCTGCTCGCGACCGGGGCGAGAGCTTGGGGCATCCGCACGGTCCGCGCAGGGCGCGTCGCCGGGGCGATCCACCGCATCTTCGAGCCGTCCACGGCGCGAATCCATCAGTAGAATGCCGCTTGTCGTCGGACCTTCCCGACGACGCGCTATGGGAGGGGCCGAGCCATGGGCGACGTCATTTCGTTCAGTGTCGCGCGCAAGGGCGGGTACGAGACGTCCGAGGTCGACCGTGTCATCACGGAGATCCGCGGCAAGCTCGACAGCCTCGAGCACGACCGCTCCGAGCAGGCCAAGCTGATCGAACGCCTCGAGCGCGAGCTCGCGGAAGCGCGCGCCGCCGTGCAGCGCGCGCGATCGAAGCCGTCCTTCGCCGACCTCGGATCGGCATTCGAGCAGACGCTCCGCCTCGCCGAGGAGCAGGCGGCGAAGATGATCCGCGACGCCTCCGCCGAGTCGAAGGCGATGCGCGACGCCGCGAAGGCTGAAGCCGAGGAGCTCCGCCGCTCCTCCACCCAGGCTGCCGAGGCGCGCATCCAGGAGGCCGAGCAGCACGCCGCCGAGGTCATCGGCCGCGCCGAGCGCAAGGCCGCCGAGCTCGAGAACCGCGCGGACGCCCTCCTCGTCGAGGCCAAGAACCAGCTCGACTCCGCTGAGTTCCGCGCGGCCTCCATCCGCGCCGATGCCGAGCGCTATGCCGCCGACGTCCGCACCCAGATCCACCAGGAGACCGAGGACGCCAAGGCGGAGGTCGCACTCCTCCGCCAGATCGCCGAGCGCGACGCGCTCCGCGCCAAGAGCGAGATCAAGGTCCTCCAGGAGCAGGCCGAGCAGGTCCGTCTCGCCCTCCACGAGGAGGCGACGCGCCACGTCCAGCAGCGCACCGCCGAGGCCGACCAGATGCTCGCCGAGGTCACCGCTCGCGCCGCCGCGCTCGCCGCGGAAGCCGAGGAGCACCTCGAGCGGGCCAAGTCGGAGGCCGAGCGCATCGTCGCGCAGGCGCGCGAGCACGCGCAGGACCTCATGACCCGCACGCGGGAGCGCGCGAACCAGATCGCGACCCGCACCTCCGAGCACACCGCGAAGATGATGGCGGACGCGGAGCTCAGACTGGCGATCCTCGAGGAGCAGCGCCGCGTCGTCGACGAGTACATCTTCGAGCTGCGCTCGCTGTCGTCTGCCGACCAGATGCTCGGCCTCGACGACACCCGCGCCCAGCTCGAGGTCCTCGAGTCGGCACACGAGGAGAGCGAGACGGCGTCGACCGACGACGACCTCGCGTCCCTCGCCGCGCCGCGTGACGAGGAGCAGAGCGCCTAGTCGGCGGATCCCCGGCCACGACAGCCGCCGCATCCGGCGCGTCACGCCGGACATGCGAAGCGGCCCCCTTCGATGTGGAAGGGAGCCGCCCCGCGTCTCAGCTCAGTTGTTCTGCGGGAACCCGAGGTTGATGCCGCCGTGGCTCGGGTCGAGCCAGCGCGACGTCACCGCCTTCTCGCGCGTGAAGAAGCGGAGCCCCGCCTCTCCGTAGGCCTTCGCGTCGCCGAACAGCGACGCCTTCCAGCCGCCGAACGAGTGGTACGCGACCGGGACCGGGATCGGCACGTTGATGCCGATCATGCCGACCGTCACCTCGTGCTGGAAGCGGCGCGCAGCACCGCCGTCGTTCGTGAAGATCGCGGTGCCGTTGCCGTACGGGCTCGAGTTGATGAGGGCGATGCCCTCCTCGTAGGTCTTCACGCGGATGACCGAGAGGACCGGCCCGAAGATCTCATCCTGGTAGACGCGGCTCGTCGTCGGGACATGGTCGATGAGGGTCGGTCCGAGCCAGAAGCCGTTCTCGTCGCCGTCCGGATTCACATCGCGACCGTCGACGACGACCGTGGCGCCGTCCTCCTTCGCGATGTCGATGTACCCGGCGACCTTGTCGCGGTGCTCGCGTGTGACGAGCGGACCCATGTCGCAGCCGCGGCGGCCGTCGCCGGTGCGGAGCGTCGCCATGCGCTCGGCGATCTTGGCCACGACCTGGTCGGCGATCGTGTCGATCACGACGAGCGCGGACACGGCCATGCAGCGCTCGCCGGCGGAGCCGAAGCCCGCGTTCACCGCGCTGTCGGCGACGAGATCGAGGTCGGCGTCCGGGAGGACGAGCATGTGGTTCTTCGCACCGCCGAGCGCCTGGACGCGCTTGCCGTTCTTCGACGCGGTCTCGTAGATGTACTGCGCGATCGGCGTGGAGCCGACGAACGAGATCGACTGGATGTCGGGGTGCGTGAGCAGACCGTCGACCGCGACCTTGTCACCGTGCAGGACGTTGAACGCGCCCTCGGGAAGGCCCGCCTCCTTGAGGAGCTCGGCCATCCAGTTCGCCGCCGACGGGTCCTTCTCCGACGGCTTGAGGACGACGGTGTTGCCGGCCGCGAGCGCGAGCGGGAAGAACCACATCGGCACCATCGCCGGGAAGTTGAACGGCGAGATGATGCCGACGACACCGAGCGGCTGCTTGATCGAGTAGACGTCGACGCCCGTCGAGACGTTCTCGCTGTACTCGCCCTTGAGCAGGTGCGGGAACCCGAGCGCGAAGTCGACGACCTCGAGACCGCGAGCGATCTCACCGCCGGCGTCCGAGAGGACCTTGCCGTGCTCGGAGGTGAGGATCTCCGCCAGCTCGCCCTGGCGGGCGGCGAGCAGCTCGCGGAACTTGAAGAGCACCGCGCTGCGGCGAGCGATCGACATCTGGGACCAGACGGGGAACGCTGCCTTGGCCGAGGCGACTGCGGCATTCACCTCCGCCTCATCGGCGAGGGGCACGCGCTTGGTGACGACACCCAGCGCGGGGTCGTACACCGGCGCCGTGCGGCCGGATGCGGATGCGACGGGGCCGCCGTCGATCCAGTGCGGGATGGTGGGGATGTCGGTCGAAGTCACGCGATCAGCGTACCGGTCGACACCTCGGTTCAGAGAGGGGCCTGTGGGAGTTCCACACCGCCGGCGGCCACCTGGTACGCCACCTCGACGGCTTCGTGAATCGCGGCGTCGATGCCGCGTGGGGAGACCGCGTCGCCGATGATCCGGATGCGGGGACCGGATTCGTCCGCCCAGGCCGGGACGACCGAGGCGCGCGGCTCGATCGCGACGACCGCGTCGAGCGCTTCGATGACGCTCCGCTCGCCCGTGACGATGTCGTGGGTGATGAGCTCGCGCGGGAGCGCGGGGCCGGCACGATGCGCCGTGCGGCGACGGAATCCGGGGTGCGCGCTCAGCCGCTCGATGAGCAGCGGGCGGTCATACCCCGCGCCGATGTGCTGGAAGATCGTCTCCGCCGCGGTCACGAGCTCGAGCGAGGCGACGCGCGGCAGCAGGCTGAGGACGACGCCCGTCGCATACGGGGTGCCGTCCGAGTCGACGACCGCGATGCGCTCCCCGAGCTCGCCCGCCGGGGTGTCGAGGGCGGTGAAGGCGTCGAGCGCGATGTCCGCGACGGCATTCTGCTCCCAGGTGGATCCGGAGGCGAGCGTCGTGCGCGTCGGGCCGGAAGGCATGCCGGCGCCGGTGGCGACGACGATGCCGACCGGGTCGAGCTCGGCGACGAGCTCAGCGGTCGCCTCGGTGCTGAGGCGCACGTCGACGCCCATGCGGACGACGTCGCGTGTGAGATCGGAGATGAGGAGGCCGACGCTCTCACGACCCGGGACCCGCGCGGCGTAGCGGAGCTGGCCGCCGAGCTCCGCCTGACGCTCGACGAGGATGACCTCGTACCCGTCGGCGGCGAGCTCGACCGCGGCGCGCATGCCGGCGGGTCCGCCGCCGACGACGAGCCAGCGGTCGGCTGCGGCGGCTGCGGGACGGGGTCCGCGGATGAGCTCGCGACCGGCGAGCGGGTTGACCGTGCATGTCATGGGGAGGCCGCGGCTACCCCGGCCGAGGCAGCCCTGGTTCAGGCGGATGCAGTGGCGGATCTCATCGGTGCGGCCGTCGCGGAGCTTGGTGGCGAGATCCGGATCGGCGAGCTGGGCGCGGGTGAGGGCCACGAGGTCGGCGATGCCGGATTCGACGACATCGGCGGCGTCCTCGACGGACAGGGCCGAGCCGACGCCGAAGACGGGGATGTCGGGATTCGCGGCCTTGATCGCGGCGGCCTCCTCGCGGAGCCATGCGACCGGCATGGGGCTCGTCGGGAAGACGTAGTGGACGTTGTGGTAGCCGCCAGCGGCGATGTCGATGAAGTCGATGCGCGCCTCCGCGCGCAGCCGGGCGATGACCTCGCGGAGCTCGGCGGCGTCCATGCCGTCGGGGTGGTGCTCGTTGGCGACGATGCGGATGCCGACCGTGTAGTCGTCGCCGACCGCGGCGCGGACCGCGCTGAGCACCTCGCGCGGGAACCGCGTGCGGCCCTCGATGTCGCCGCCGTACTCGTCGTCGCGGAAGTTGTAGAGGGGGCTGAGGAACTGGTGCAGGAGGTAGCTGTGCGCCATGTGGATCTCGACGCCGTCGAAGCCGCCCTCGCGTGCGAGCTCGGCGGAGCGCGCCCAGCCCTGCACGAACCCCTGGATGTCCTTCGCGCTCGCCGCGCGCGTCGCCTGACCGGTGGAGGGCGACACCATGCGCGACGGGGCATATACGGGGCGCGGGCCGAAGGGGCCGTCGTGCAGGGCCTGCGCGCCGTGGTGGTTGAGCTGCACGAGGATGCGCGACCCGGCATCGTGGACCGCGGAGGTCATGCGCCGGTTCGCCGCGACCGACTCGGGGAGGTAGGCGTCCTCGAAGTTCCGGATGGAGCCGGTCGGGTGCACGAAGTGGTTGCCCGCGACGAAGAGACCGCAGCCGCCCTGGGCGCGACGCACGTAGTAGGCGGTCTCGCGCTCCGACTCCAGGCGATTCGAGTACTGCTTGGAGTGGGCGGTCTGGACGAAGCGGTTCGGCGTCTCGAAGGTGCCGATCGTCAGGGGGGTGAAGAGCAGCGACGTCACCCGCTGAGCCTACTCGCGCCAGGTGGGACTTCCGTTGAATGGGATCGACCGGCGAGCGCCCGAGGGATTCGGAATGCTTGGCTACCGGATCACGACGAGCTCGTCCGGATCATCCACGGGGAGCCGATCGACGGTCGCCGCGACCTCGAACTCGGTGAGCGTCAGATCCGCGCCATGCGAGGTGAGGAAGGCGATGTCGGAGGCGTCGCGCCCTGTGGCGATGCGGACGAGCGAGCTGCGCGGGGCGAGGCCGGTCGCGTCGATGACATGCCAGTCCCCCGCGACATGCGCTTCGGCGACCGCGTGGAAGTCCATGGGCTCGAGCCCCGGCGCATACACGCCGACGATGCGTGCGGGGATGTCGAGTGCGCGGAGCAGGCCCACGGTCAGGTGGGCGAAGTCGCGGCACACGCCCTCGCGATTCAGCAGCGTGCGGACCGCGCTGTCGGTCGGCAGGCTCGAGCCGGAGCGATACGTGAGATGTGTGCCCACCCAGGCGGACACCGCGTTCAGCAGCTCGGAGCCGCCGAGCCCGGCGAACTCGGCGAGCGCCATCGGGCGGAGCATGTCGGACTCGGCGTACCGGCTCGGCCGGAGGTAGCGCCAGTCGTCGAGCGGGTCGAGCGGCAGCGGCGCCGCGGTGCCGCGGACCGTCGCGGAGTAGGAGAAGCGGGCGGGCCCCTCGTCGACCTCCACGAGGTGGATCCGCGTCCCGTGCAGGTCGGCGGCGACCGCGACCTCGAGCGGCCGACCACCCTGGGACGCCTCGAAGCGCTCCGACACGTCGTAGCCGGCGGCGACGCCGATCGCGAATGCGAGCCGCGTCCGACCGCGTGAGGCGATCCCGATCCGGGCTGAGACGTCGCGCTGCATCCCGCATGGTCTCACACGGCGATGTGCGGGTCTCGGTTCGTGTATTCTTGACGGGCTGTCTCCGCGCGAGCGGGACGGCGAGATGGGCCCGTGGCGCAGCTGGTAGCGCACCTGCATGGCATGCAGGGGGTCAGGGGTTCGAGTCCCCTCGGGTCCACCCAAGTTGTCTTACGGGAACACGCGACATCGGTAGATGTGGTGTGTTCCGGTTTCGCTTCCTTGCCTTCGTCGCCGCCCGCGTGGGCTTCGCGGAAGATCGTCGCGAACGGCTCGGCGAGGCGTGGGCGGAGTTGTTCGTCGTCGGTGATGTCGAGGCGCGTGTAGAACGCTTGGTTCGCGAGCCGCCGGTCGGCATCTCCCGACCGCGCGTACGCATGGTGCGCGTCGGTGAGCAGCCGCAGCGAGTCGTGCAGGAACGCCCGTCCTCCGGCGTGGCGCTCGGGACTGCTGCACGGATAGGTCAGTTTGACACCGATTCGTTCCTCACGCCCTCCATCGCAAGAACTGCTGCACGCAGGAGGTTTGACTTTCCTTGGTTGTTCGGTCCGACAAGCACGGTGAAGTCGCCGACAGCGAAGTCAGCCGCTTTGTCGATACTGCGGTACTTGCGAACCGAGACTCTGCTGAGGCGCACCAGTATCTCCTAGCTCTTCTCGAAGCCGGAGCTGGGGTCGAACTTGAGGACGCGGGCGTTCTCGCCGATGGTGCGAACCTCGGCCTCGTCGAAACCCTCCGGCTTAGTGGCCTGGATGTCGATGGTGATCTCAAGCCGCGCGCCTGCCCCAGCAAGGCGGTCGATCACCTCGCGGGTCACGTTGCCGATGTCGCGGGCGTAACGGTCGGAGTCGATCTTCACCGATCCGAAGAACCGGGAAAGGACTGCCTCCAGTGCAGACTCGGCCTCGGACGGCTCATCGCCCTCGGCGGACGAGCTGCCCGTCCACACGAAGTCAACCGGCCCGACGGGAGCGGAGTCGCCGTCAGTTGTGGAGGCGTTCATCGCAGCCTCACGTATAGTTGCGATCCGGTCAGTCTCGGCCTGCTTCTGGGCGCGCTCGGTTTCGATGAGCAGGGTGCTGTCGGTGACCTGAATCCGTGAGTTCGGGTTCGGTGCCACGAGCAGTCCACGGTAGCGACCGGTCTCGGCGTCCTTGCCTGATGCGATAGCGAACCGTTCGTTGTCGACGAGCACTGCTGAGAGCGACTGCTCGATGGCACTGTCGAGCACCTCGCGTCGAACGAGACGCGGCATGTAGATGTATCGGGTGAAATAGCCCCACAACTCGCCAACCGTAATCTCGCCGACGTCACGCCACAGCGCACCGAGTTCGTTGTGCAGCGTTGAGCCGAGGATGGGCGCACCGAAGTCGGTGACGAGCTGGTCCTCACGCCCAAGCTTGGCGCTGACACGCTCGGCCAGCGAGCGCCCGCCGGAGTCGGGCACGCGGTCGGCGACCAGTTCGAACGGCTTGGTCGGGTCGAACTGCTCGGGGTAGACCGCCCACACGAAGGTGTCGCGTATGCGGTCGGAGACGGTCTGGTCGAGGCGGGAAACCCAGTCGTCGGTCTGCTTGCGCTGCTGCGCGGACAGGTTGAGGCTGTCGCTATTGCCCTGGACGCGTTTCCAGCCGAGGTAGCTGCGGGTGGCGGCTTCAAGGCTTTCCAGCTCGCTCTTGTCGGCGAGCAGGAAGATCAGCGTGTTGCGGTGGATGCGCTGGCTCGCGCCCTTGCTCTCGATAGCGTCGCGAACCCAGGCGTGCGCAGCCGAGTCGGCGCCGTCCTGC